>Ga0307376_10000671_pt1 | contig 41941 bp, 40 predicted proteins | sample TR2MG_FD_202536 | JGI IMG/M metagenome (GOLD analysis project Ga0307376, IMG submission 202536) | Soil microbial communities from Risofladan, Vaasa, Finland - TR-2 | ecosystem: Environmental > Terrestrial > Soil > Coastal area > Acid sulfate soil | place: Finland: Risofladan, Vaasa | collected...
TGCGTCCGCAGACGTAGTCGTCAAACCTCGAGGCTGTCCCCTGCAACTTAGTGCTCACGAGCGTCGCCAGAAACCGCTTGACGCTCCTTTCAGCTACTGTCCCCAAGGGGAAAGTTACTGCGTCAGGCTGGTCCTTGCCGATTCGCTCCCAGAAGGTGTAGGGTAGACTCTCGCGGTCTCGTTCCCGTACGTCACGCAGCTCTCCCATTCTCTGCATTAAGAACTCCGCAGGAACAAGATATGAGTTGAGCAGCTCCTCGGCTCTCACCCGGGGCAGCAGGTCGCGCATGAGCGATACGAACAGCGTGACCGCTTGGCGATCTGTGTTGGCGAATCCTCCAGCCTCTGAAGCCATCAGCCCTGCCCTCCTCCTCCTCCGTGGCGTTTCCACGTATCTGGTGGAGATGGCCTTACTCCGTACGGGTCTTCCTCGTCCTCTTCGTCGTCCTCGTCGTCCTCTTTGTCGTCCCCGTCGTCCTCCCCGTCGTCTTTGCCTTCCCCGTCGTCGTCATCGTCGTCTCTGCCGTCGCCGTCGTCTGGGTCGTCCCTTATGTTCTCATCAAGGGGACACCAGTCGGCACTGGGATCAGCCAGGTCGCCAACCAGCATGTGCCAGGTCTGATCTGTCTTGGGGCCCAGATCGAAGAAGGGAGGGCCGCTCAGCATGAACTTGTCCGGCAGGGCGCTGCCGCTCTCAGAGCCGACAGTAGGAAACTCGCCTGAGACACTATGCCTTCTCTCGCTCATGCCGCGATCACCCCTCACTTGCCCTGCGTTTTACTGCCCCTCTTCGGCGGCTCAATAGGTGTCGAGTGCTGGTTCAACAGCTTGATGATCTGCAGGGAAGTTCCTAGGCTGCACTCCGTCTTGAAGTAGATGTTACCGCTAGAAGATATGCCAAGCGTGATCCTATTATCCGCAAACCTAGTGACTAAGTCCAAGTAGGTAGGCTCCCATTCGGACGCCTTGCCGGAAACCTCGTCGGGCCGGCCGACTGTCCCGGAAAACTCGTCGGTGGTGCTGATCATGTCGCCGAAGAGCCCCTGCCTCCCAATGTAGCCGCTCCCGCCACTATGCCCGGTGCGTGCTTTGTGACTACACCAAGCCCCCCGGACCTCGACGACGTGCTGCTTCTCATGGAATTCACGGTAGATCGCCTGAAGATCGAGAGTCACCTTCCGTAGTGCAACGCGATCGCGGAGTTGCTGATTGAGGCGACCTATCGCTCCTGTCACACCCTCCGATTCGCCTTGCACGGCGAACAGCCCAGCTTCTCTGTCATAGAATGCCCAGAATCTCACCTCATCCACGAACGCCGTGAACTCCATGGTTCTCCGAACGAACCAGCGCTCGTCATCGCTGTTGCCCTTCCTCACGCCCTTCCGGTGAGTGACCATCGCGCAGCCAACATCGAGGCCCTCCAAGCGGCCAAGCACTTTGATGCTCGTGAACAGCGCGTCTTCCCAAATGTTGCCCGGCAGCAGGGGTGTCGGCTCAGTAGTGTGTGTGCCCGTTTGCGGCAGTCTCTCCAGATGATAGATCAGGAACGAGGTGCCAGCCACGCCGATGCTCCATTACGAGGCATGTCGGCGGCGATACAAGGGGGAATACGGGGGGGTACTTCTCAACTCGGGGACTCTGGGCGGACACCCATATTCTCGGTAGCCGCAAGTCGCCTCGTTGCCTGTTGTTTACTCCATACAGCCTTTGCTGTCAAGGCCTTGACAATCCGCTGCGCGACAATCTGGTCCGCGGCGTCCTTCGCCCCCACCTGACCTGCGCCTCTGAACGTGACCACTTACAGTCTCAGAGCTGCAGCATATGGGGTGCTCCCCGTTTCTCTACCACCTGGAATAAGCATTTTCAGCCTGCTGCGACCAGTTCCTGCTTAGAGCGCATTTCATAACCCTCACTCGCCTGGCTGTCCGCCAGAGACGCCGGCATGAAATGCGCCTGCTGGAGCCTGGCGGCTTGTGCTGCTGTTTCATAGCCTCAGATGCAGGTTATGAAACAGCTTCTAGGTAGATCGAGGCAAGAGCCTAAGGCAGAGGCCTGCCAGACGAATGCCGCCGGCGCGATGTTCCCAAGCGCACTGTGGGGTCGCTCCGTGTTGCAGTGCCTTCGCCAGGCTTCGGCGGAGGGCGTGAGAGAGGTGAGAGGGGAGAGGTGGTGGTGGGATGGTCTTCCGGCGCCCCCCGCCCGGACTACGGGGGGCGCTCGTGCGGCAGTGATGTGGTTCCCCACGTGGCCGTTGATAGGTGCTCGTAGGGATGTGTGTGCGCCCCCTGTTTGGGGCGCCGGAGGAGTGGGGAGGCGGCTGCGCCGCCTACGCGGGTTGGTAACCCTTCGGCGGGCTCAGGGCAGGCCTGCGCCACCAAGACGGGCGGCGGGGATCGGTGTCCCCGCCCTACGGACGGAAACGGCACGGCGGCCTCGGAATGGAACGCCAGAGGAAGGCTTTTAGTGCCGGGACCGATAGGCAGGAACTGGTCGCCGGCGGCTGAGAAGTCTCATCCCGGGTGGTACGGAAGCGGGGGTCACCCGCGGGGGCAGGCGGCCGAGGCTTCGAATTCGAACACGCCCATGTCTGGGGCTTCGCCTTTGTAGACCAAGCTCACGCCCGCCCCTGCGGGCCACGTTAGCTCGTGGTCGAGGAGAAGGGTGTGTGAATCCGGGATGTCGGTGAGGCGAGCCGTGCCGGCGCCTGCGACCATGATTTCGTCACCGTCAACTATGCCGAAACCATCGCAGAAGTAGCTGCTGTCGGCCACGCGAATGCAGTTGCCGCTGCCGCTGGCGGTGGTTGTGGTGAGGTGGCGGCCGGCGTCGATGCACGGGCTGTCCGCGCGGAGGCTGAAGTCATCCCAGAGGGGGTCAGCAAACTTCGGGTCGGTGGATATATTATCGCGCAGGAAGCCGCTCGGGTGGCTCTCGGCCTCAGCCAGCGTCATGAGTCTGCCATCCCACAGGACGACGGGGTCGGCCGCCCCGGGAGGGAAGGGCGCGGCTGAGTAGATGAGATTGTGGTCGTAGCGCTCATCCTGCATGTGCTGGGTGTTGGTCAGCTGGAGCTGGACATTGCCGACTTCGTCTCGCTTGCGGTAGAAGGAGTGATTGTCCCGGTAGCGCGAGTTGTCGTAGATGATGTTGTTGACATAGTGATTGTCGCGCAGCTCGCATTCAGGGCAGTCCCAGTAAATGGCGCTCAATCCTGCGTGGCGGTTCAGCGCGATCACGTTGTGGTAAATGCGGTTGCCGATCGCGGGGCAAATCTCTTCCTGTCTTGATTCCCAACCAGCCCACACTGCCAGCGCTCCATGTGACTCGTAACTCATCGAGTAGTTGCCGGCAATGATGTTCCGGCGCACGATATTGTGACAGGCGGAGAGCTGCAGTCCCGGGCCTGAGGCGTCGGCCCCGGAGATGGCATTCCACTCGATCAGGTTGTGCTCCGCGTTGACGTCGAGGTTCATCGTGGTGTGCCAGCGACTGCTCAGCCGGTTGCGCCGCACCACGTTGTGGCTGGGATTGCGGTCCGAGCCGGGGCCGTGCCCGCGGAGCACGATGCAGCCGTGATCGCAGAACCGGATCTCGTTGTCCTCAATCAGGTTGTGGTCGGCGAGAAACCTGAGTTGTATGCCATCGCCGCGCACGTCGGCGATCCTGCAGCGGCGGATGACATTACGGCTCGCGGCGCGTTCGCCGACGCCCATCTGGATGCCTGGATAGCCGCGAGCCCCGGTAAATCGGCAGTCCTCAATGACGCAATCGGTTGCGCCGTTCATCATCCCGAAGTTGCCGACGTGCTCGACGGTCAGGCCTGAGATGGTGATGAAGGCACGATCGGTGAGGTCGAAGCCGACGCCCACGCCGGCGATGCGGGCCGAGGACAGGCAGCGATATGTGATGCGCGCCTCGTCTGACCGCCCATTCACATGGGGACGAATTGTTTCCCGGTAGTCGCCGGGCTGGAGGAAGACTACGTCACCCGGCTGGACGCGGGCATTGGCCTGCGCAATTGTCGCCCACGGCTGGCCGGCTGTGCCCGGCCCACTGTCGTCGCTGTCCGGACAGACGTACCAAACTGACGCCGAAGCCGGATGGCCAGCCAAGGCAACAAAGAGGACAACACAGAGGACGAGGAGGAGAAAGCTGTGCGGACACGCTGCGGGGAGGCCGATCATTCTTTTGTCTCCTGACGACTCTCGAGGCGTCGATCCGACATCACGCTTGGAGTTTCGGCGCGCGGTCTGGCGCCTCCTCCGGGCAAGGGATTGCTGATCCTTCAATCATGGTCGATGCGATTCTCCGCGCTGCGCAGATGTCGCGGGGGAGGTGATGAGGGGGCGGGGAGGGATCGCCGCGGGAACGGCCGGGGATGAGGGCGGTGGGTGGCGGCCGGAAGATGCCTTCCGGTCGGAAGCCGAAAAGGGGGCGCTGCCCCCTTTGAACCCCCCTGGGGAAGGCCCGGCATGGCAATGCCGGGCGGAAGCCAGTTGGGGGGACGACTGCCGATTCGTCCCCCCAAGCCCCCCTCACTCGGCTTTGGCGTCCCTAGCGATGGACGGGGGTGAGTGCGAGCAGCGGAGGGAGAAGGGGGAAAAGCAGGATATTCCTTGAGTTGGTGTAAACCTTCTGGCTGTTTGCGGCGTCTAAGTAATCGAGGATGAGGGGAGCCGTCACGACGATGGGAGGGGGCGAAGGCAGCCGGGGTCAGGAAATAGGTGACTGTCCCTGTTTTCCCCTGACGCCACCGTGATCATAAGTAAGGGGACGATACGAATGTGCTCTGGCGCAGGACTGGTGACCGCACGGATAGCGGCACTGGCGGGTCTCCTGGCAGTATCATGTGGACCTAGCCCTACTGCGACAACGCGGGCGCCCGTCCTCAGGGCGCCTGCAGCGTTCGACGCGGCGGCAGTTGGGCTGGCGGATCTCTCTGCGGATGGCACGACATTGGCGCTAATGGGACTAGCGACCGGACCCGGTCCGGTGGAGGACCGCACCGCACTGTGGCTCATCGATGTCGACACACGTCAGGTCATCGGGAGAACGCCAATTGGCCATGTCTGGGGAAACCTCAAATGGGGTCCGGGGGGTAGTTTCGTCGTACTCGTACTCGCGCCAGAAGACCAGAGAGGGTTGTGGTGGGCGCGATCACCGCGCGGTCCCCTTGTTAGCATCTACGGCACGATTGCGGGCGCACCGTTGCGGCCGAACCGCGGGATAGTTGACCCGACAGGGAAGTGGGCCGTGGTGAGCGCTCCCCAGCCGCGTTCGTCCGAAAGCAGAACGTGGGGACATAACATCTACAGCCTTTCGCTCTGCGGCGACCGCACGGCCCGACAGATGGATGAAGGCTTCCGTTTCGCGAGCCTTGCAGGCTTGGTCGAAAAGCGTGACGGAGAGGGCCCGCCTTTGGCACTGGTCACCGGCGTTCCGCTCAACTCCGACGCTTTCACGATGGCGCTGATCGATTGCGCCTCCGGCGACATCGTCAAGAGCATCGACCTGGACTTGGGCATTACGCTGAGTGATGCCGGGTCCACTTTGGAGTACCAGACAGGTGAGATGCTGCTGCCCCTCATACCGGTCGATGGAGGGAGGCTCTGCGCCTTCACGCTCATTCTCAAGGTCGACCTGAGGCAGGGCGTGGCAGAGCTGTTTGCGACAATCCCGGAGCGGTACCGCTTCCTTAAGACGGTGGAGACGCCGCAAGGACGGCGTACGTTCTTCGGAGGCTGGAGGAACGTATGGGAGATACGTGATTCGGCCCACAGGAGATCGACCGAGGTCGTCGTCTTTGGCGGAGGGCATGCGTTTCCTGCCGGAGTGCGCCGTGGCCCCAACGGAACCGAGGTCCTTTTCGCTGTCAGTGGGCCGGGAGCCGTGTGGCGCTGCGTTCTGGAGTCGAAACGAACGGAAGTCATCATGGGACAGCCGGACGATCGCTATGCGCCGCCACGAATAGCGGACTAGGGACCTCCAACGGTCGTCTGGACTACAGCGAAGATTGCTCCCGTATGGTCATTTGCCGGCAGTGAATCAACTCAATGTCGAGGTTACGCTGCGCGGGCGTACCTACACCTACACCGAGAACCGGAACACGGATGTGATCAACGCCGCGAGCAGTTTGACGAACCATGGCCTGCCTCCATAAGAGATAACAGTGCGAAGACAGCGTGATGCTGAGGAAGTTTGTGTGGGATGGGGAGAACATCCTGCTGCAGACGGATTCGGGAGGGACGACGAACCGGGACTACACCGGGGTTCGGGAGGGTGGAGGTGAGCGATGACGAAGGCGGCTTCGGCAGCCCTTCGCCCAGTCTCAGGGCAAGCTCGCTACCGAAGCAACGGAAGGAAATAGGTGACTGTCCCTAGTTTCCTCCTAGTTTCCTGGTGCTCGCGTTACAGCGAAACCGAGGAGAGAGTCGAGTAATATGGTGATACGGGGCAGGCACAGGGCGCGATTGCTGCTGCTTTGTGTTCTGGCCGTGGCAGTGTTAGGCGGAGCGTGGGCGATCACGCGTGTCAAGCGCGCAGCACTGATCCGCAAGATGGAGTCGGTAGAGATCCCAGTCTACCCCGGTGGGCAGGGAGTCTCAAGGGCGATGGATTCGCACGCATCAATCCTTGTTGTGCAGTACATGGCGCCAGTCAAGTACCCTTCCACAGACGTCTTGCGGTTCTATGACAATGCCTTCGCCGGGCGCGGTTGGGTGTTCTCGCGACGCTATCCCAGCCTCAGCGGCAACCGCAAGTGGCAGAGCTTCACTACGGCGAGTCTGAGCGCAGATTTAGCACGGGGCGGGCGCTCGCAGCCGCGGTTCATGTTGGACGCGACCTACGTCAACGAGCAGCGTGGGATTTCCGTTTGCTTGCTCATACTTGGCGGACCAGACAGCAGCGGCCAGCACGTCACGCTGAACGTATGGCCTCGATCTCAGCCCGAGATACCGCTGTGATGTGCCCACTGGCGACGCGAGCGGCCGCACCGGTGTGTAGGAAGCGAACGTCGACCTGGTGACCTACAGCTATGATGCGGCGAACCAGCTTACGGTGGAGGAGAACCTGTCGGCGCGGATCACCTACAGCTATGACGCCAACGGCAACACCGAGGTGATCGACGCCGCCGGCTCTGTGACCACCTACTCCTGGGATGTCGAGAACCATATGACGGGGGCGGAGCTGCCGGATGCCACGCTCAACACCATCACCTACGACGGGGATGGGAAGCGGCGCCAGTACGAGGACAGCGCGGGGCTGCGGAAGTTTGTGTGGGATGGGGAGAACATCCTGCTGCAGACGGATTCGGGAGGGACGACGAACCGGGACTACACCGGGGTTCGGGAGGGTGGAGGTGAGCGATGACGAAGGCGGCTTCGGCAGCCCTTCGCCCAGTCTCAGGGCAAGCTCGCTACCGAAGCAACGGAAGGAAATAGGTGACTGTCCCTAGTTTCCCCCAGAGCAACCTGTTCCATCACGGAGCCTGTCCCGAGCGCAGCCGAGGGAATGCGCTGGGGAGCACGGATCGGCTCACCGATGTCAGTGAGAATGTGGATACGTCGTATCTATAGAAGGCCTTCGGGGAGCAAACCGTCCTCTCCGGCTCCGATCCCAATCGCTTCACCTGGATGGGGAAGCTGGGGTACTACAGGCAGCCCGATGCCAGTGACTACTGGGTGAGGGCGAGGGTGTATGAGCCGACGATTGGGAGGTGGGTGAGGAGAGACCTCGAGTGTGATGCGGTTGACAGGCACGGTCTCTACTCGTATGCGCGGGACCCGATACGCGGAGCTGATCCGAGCGGTGCGTCGGTCGTGGATGATCTGCAACGCGTGTGGGACTTGATTCAGAGACTGCGGTCGCATATTGGGGCGATAGTCTGTTCTTACAGGGTATTCAGGCAGACTGGCAGGATGAGCATGCCTGGATGGTGCGAATTGGATCAGAGCGACAAGTTCCGCCATTGTCTGGCGTCATGTCGCGCCGACAAGATATGCGGAACGGTATCTGCGGCTGCGATAGGCATTCTCAAGGAGCTTACGGATGAGGTGCGGGAATGGAGCAATCCCGCCATTGACGCTCTGCCCCTTCCCAAGCCCATCAAGGAAATGCTGAAGGGAAGCGGTTGGGACTGGGAGGACATAAAGTACGACGCCCTTGGGTTGGCGTGTGCGAACGAGAAGTGTTGTGGTTGCCTAGCCTGTTGCTGTCACAAAGGCTCGTGCACATGATGTCGAACCCTGCAGTTCGCGCTGGCGAAATCTAGTGTCGGCTAGTTTGGGAGTCTACACATGGCATACCGTTCTGCAGAATCGGGGCCGGCGCATTCTGGCAAGGTCAAGCTGAGACTGGTGACGTTGGCGCTACTAGCGTTCGTTCTCCTCATGTCGGCGCCCTGGTGGGCCGGACCTCTGACGCGTGTGTGGCTGGCGGCTGGTTATGTGGCTGAGGCGATCCGAGATGAGACTGTTGGGGATGATATGTGGCGGGGCTTCGCCGCCGTCGGGCTCGCCGAAGGCAAGATTGACCGCAAGGAGGTTCTGAAGAGACTCGGCGAGCCCGATCAGAGCGTCGCGTGGGGATCCTCGCTGCCCTCCAACCTCGCTGCTCGCTATGCCGTGCCGGAGCACGACGGCGGCGAAGGGGGTCTCTTCATCTATCAGAGTGTGCGTCCGATTGGGTACTGCTTCATCTTCTTCGACGCAGAGGGGAATGTTGAGAAGGTCGTGACCCGCAATCTGGATTAGGGGACGTGTGCCTGACCGGATGATAGGAAACGGCGCCAGTGCGAGGACAGTGCGGGGCTGCGGAAGTTTGTGTGGGATGGGGAGAACATCCTGCTGGAGACGGATTCGGAAGGGACGACGAACCGGGACTACACCGGGGTTCGGGAGGGTGGAGGTGAGCGATGACGAAGGCGGCTTCGGCAGAGGGGGCAGGCGGGCCAAGGTCGCCAGAGGCGACTAAAGCTCCTGCCTTACGAGAAACGGCGGGACGGCCGGCGGGGATCGGTGTCCCCGCCCTACAGAACGGGAACGGCACGGCGGCCGGCGGGGATCGGTGTCCCCGCCCTACAGAACGGGAAGGGCACGGCGGCCGGCGGGGATCGGTGTCCCCGCCCTACAGCGAACGGCTGGCGATGGCGGTGGCGGTGGTGTAGGGCTTTTCGGCTTTGGACATTTCTCGGCATAAGCGCGGTTGGCGTTTGACGCGGTTGGGGAATAATGGTAAAGTATATGTAGCTTTCGTGGTCGAGCTGCGTTCTTAGGCGCAGGCTCGACCGACACACATCACGGGGGCACAGCGGAGAGCAAGTCACCTCGTCACCTAGAGGGACGTCTTGGCGAAATGGCTTCCTCTAGCAAGCGAGGTAACGACTATTTTCACTCAGTTCGGTCTTTCCCCGGAGCTTCTCCGGAGCGTCCACGACGCGGGCTACTCAAAGCCCACACCCGTTCAGAAGGAAGTAATCCCCATCGCGCTCGCCGGCGGCGATCTCGTCGCGACGGCGGAGACGGGGAGCGGCAAGACGGCGGCGTTTCTGCTGCCACTCATCGAGCGACTGCGGGACGGCAAACGCGGTCGCACCCGGGCACTGATCCTATCCCCGACCCGCGAGATCGCGGCGCAGACGTGCGAGCAGTCGATTGCGCTCACCCGGGGCACGACGCTGCGGACGGTCTCGGTCTATGGCGGCCTCGGAATGGAAAGCCAGAGGAAGGCTCTTAGTGCCGGGACCGAGATCGTGGTGGCGACACCCGGCCGCCTGCTGGACCACTGCCGCCGCGGCGCCGCCCGGCTGGACTCAGTCGAAGTGCTGGTGGTGGACGAGGCGGACCGCATGATGGATATGGGGTTCATCCCCGACCTGCGTCGCATCTTGTCGATGCTGCCGAGGGAGCGCCAGTCGATGCTGTTCTCCGCCACCATGCCGATCGCGCTGATGGAACTGGCGTACGAGAAGATACTGCGCCGACCGGACTACGTCGCGATTGGGTCCCAATCGGTCCCCCCTGCGACCATATCGCAGGCTGTCTACTGCGTGCCGTCGAGGTCGAAGACCGACCTGCTGCTGCAGCTGCTCAGGCGGGGGGCGATGGAGAGCGTCTTGGTCTTCGTTCGCACTCGACGCCAGGCGGATTCCCTGGCCAGACGTCTCCAGCGGGCGAGTATGAAGGTGTCATGCATCCATGGGGACCGCAGCCAGAGGGAGCGGGAGGGGGCGCTGGAGAGCTTCCGAAGGGGTGCGGTGCGAGTGCTGGTGGCGACGGATGTGGCGGCTCGCGGTCTGGATGTGGAGGGGGTGACGCACGTGGTGAACTACGATATCCCCGACATGCCGGCGATCTACCTCAACCGGATCGGCCGCACAGCTCGGGCCGGGGCGTCGGGCGAGGCGATCACTCTGGTGAGCCGGGAGGATGAGCCCGAGCTGGCAGATATCGAGCGCACTCTGGGGATGAAGATCCCGCGAAAGAGCGTGACGGGGCTGACCGAGCCGGAGAGAGAGCGCGCGGCGAGTGTGTCGGTGAGGCCTCGATCCCGCCTCTCCCCGAGGGGGCGCCTGGCCGGGCAGCGCCGTCGCAGGTAGCCGGGTCATCGCTGTAGGTGTCGCTTCTGGTGTGCCGCGGCCTGGGGCGCGGTGGGGAACCCCGCACTCCGATCCCATACATCGGCGCGTCGGAGCGAGAGCGCGGGCGTTTTAGTCGAGGGCGTCGGATGCCTGGGGGCGGCTCTCGATCTCGAGGGCGGCGGCGGTGGTGTAGGCGCGGCGCGCCTGGGGCACGGAGAAGAGAGTGGCCAGGAGGCGGCCCGTGACCTTCTCCACGGGGACCGGCCCGAAGTGACGGCTGTCGTAGGATCGGGTGACGGCGTCGCCGAGGACGAAGACGTGGCCGGTCGGCACGGTCATTCGGACGAATGCGCCCACCGCCGGTTTGCGCCGGGCCAGCTCCGGAAGGACGTCCAGCTCCCTGTCGTTCGCGATGTAGTCGGGGTGGCCGTCGGTCTCCCGCCAATCGATGCCCGACACGGTATCGCCGGACAGGGCGTAGATGCGCTTGATGTGCTGCTGGCCCTTCACCTCCAGCACGACCACGTCGCCGCGCCGGAGGCGCCCGCCGCGCCGCGCTCGTTTCATGAGGAAGACCTGGCCGTGGTGGAGGGTCGGCGACATGGACTCGCCGCAGACGACGCCGAGCTTCATCGGGACGACATAGACGCCGGCCAGAATCACACAGAGGGCCGAGACGAGGGCCGTGCGCCGCCGTCCGGCCGGGTTACGCGCGCCCTTCGCGCTACTACCCATGCTTCTATCGCTCCCACCCCTCCTCGCCGTCCCGACCCCCGGAGGCACTTCTTTCGATTTCGGTCGAGTAGGGGAGGGACTTGAGCGCGCTCGCCGGGACCCTCGGGTGGCGGCCTTGCCAGCCGGACTCGGAGCGCGTATGATGAAGGGCGGCGCCGCCACGGCGCACGGACAGAGATTTCAGAGCCGAGTATTCAGTTGACCTACTTCGAGATCGCCGCGCTTGCCCTCGCACTCGCTATCGACGCGTTTTCCGTCGCCGCTTCGGCTGCGCCGAACACTCCACGCAAGTGGGGGCCTCTGCGGATGGCCGCCTCCTTCGGAGTGTTCCAGGCCGGAATGCCACTGCTTGGCGCGCTGGTCGGTGCCTATCTGCTTACGTATGTGAAGGCCTACGACCACTGGGTCGCCTTCGGGCTGCTCGAAGTCGTGGGCGGCAGGATGATCTACGAGGCGTTTCGATCGGAGAGGGAGGAAGACGGGCCGGGGCTCGATCCCTCTCGGGGCTGGACGCTGCTCAGCCTGAGCGTGGCGACGAGCATCGACGCCTTCGGAGCGGGTATGGGAATGAGGATGGTGCGGGCCAACCTGTGGGTGGCGAGTCCGACGATTGGGGTCGTCGCGGCCGTTCTGACGTACGTAGGCGCGGGCGTGGGGCGAACGGCGAAGAGGCGCCTGGGGCGGAAGGCGGAGGTGCTGGGGGGCGTGGTGTTGATCGCCCTCGGCATCAAGATGCTGCAGATCTAGGGTCGAAGCCCCGCGCGGCCGCGGCGCGGGACCCAGGAACGGACGCGGAGCGAAGATCGGTATGCCCGAACTCCCAGAAGCCGAGACCATTCGCTGTCAGCTCGAAGCCGAGATCGCGGGCGCGACAGTGGCGCGCTGCGAGGTGTTTCGGGCTCGGACGTGGCGGTTCCACTCGTCGGCGGAGGAGCTGGCCAGCCTGGTCGAGGGCGGCCGGGTCGTGGGGGTGGGACGCCGCGGCAAGGCGCCGTACCTGCTCCTCGAAGGGGAGCGGCCGACGACGCTTATCTTCCGTCTGGGCATGACCGGCCTGATCCGCGTCGCCCCGGCCGGGGAGGCCGCGCAGGAGCCTCCCGCGGCGGTGCTGCTGCTCAGCGGGGGGAGGGAACTGCGCTTCTTCGATTCGCGCACGTTCGGCGCGCTTATCGCCCGGCCCGGACACGACATCGACCGAATGCCGGAGTTCGCGCGCTGCGGCCCGGAGCCGCTGTCGGAGGAGTTCAAGCTGGAGTATCTGGCCGAGGCGCTCTCCCGCCGAACAGCCAACCTCGAGCACGTGCTGATGAACCAGTGTGTCGTCGCCGGGATCGGCAAGATCTACGCCGACGAGATCTGCTTCAAGGCGGGCCTTCGCCCCGGCCGGCGGGCCTGCGGGCTGACGGGGCCGATGCGGGAGCGGCTGTGGCAGGCGATTCGGGGCGTCCTCGCCGAAGGGATCGAGTGCCGCGGCTCCTCGGCGAGGGATGAGTCCTACCGCGACATCTACGGCCTGCCCGGCCGCTTCCAAGACCGGATGCGTGTCTACCAGCGGACAGGGGAGCCGTGCCGCCGCTGTGGAAGTGCGATCCGTCGCACGCGCATCTCCGGTGGGCGCGGCATGCACTGGTGCCCCGGCTGCCAGAAGTAGGGCGCTCCAACGTTTGGCTGAATCTGGTAGACTAACCACTGCTGCAGGCTGAGTCGAGACTCCGTGGGGAGGGAGAAGCTGTGCGGCGGGGGTTCAAGTCAATGACGTGATGCTTGCGCTCGGGATCGAGCGCAAGCATCTCTCAAGTGCGAATCCGGAAGCGTCGCGGGAGGGGACAGATGATCCTCGTGGGGACGTCGGGATTCAAGTTCGACGACTGGAAGGGCGCCTTCTACCCGGAGGACGTCAAGCAGAAGGACTGGCTGAACTACTACGGCGAGCGCTTCGACTGCCTGGAGGTGAACGCCAGCTATTACCGGCTTTTTCACCCGGCGACGTTCTTCCACATGGCGAACAAGGTCCCGGAGGGGTTCCGCTTCACCGTGAAGACGTACCGATCGCTGACGCACGAGGCGGGCTCGGACAACGAGGCCGATTTCGGCTCCTTCATCGAGTCACTTCAGCCGCTCATCGAGGCGGAGAAGTTCGGCTGCGTGCTGGCCCAGTTTCCCACCTCCTTCCACAACACGCCGGGCAACCGCCATTACCTGGCGGCCTTCTGCGACCACTTCGCGGAGTATGCGCTGGTGGTCGAGTTCCGCAACCGCCAGTGGGCCAAGGACGAGGTGGTCGGGTTTCTGCGGGAGCGGCAGGTCGGCTGGTGCGCGGTGGACGAGCCGCAGTTCAAATCGCTCATGCCGCCGATGGCCATCGCCACCTCGCCGGTGGGGTACGTGCGGTTTCACGGGCGCAACTACAAGACATGGTGGAAGGGGGACAGCAAGACGCGCTACGACTATCTGTACAGCGAGGACGAGCTGCAGGAGTGGGTGCCGAAGATACGGCAGATGGAGGGGGAGGCGGACGTGGTCTACGTGTTCATGAACAACTGCTTCGGGGGGCAGGCGGCGAAGAACGCGGCGGATATGCAGGGGCTGCTTTTGGGGGCTGAGGATTCGTAGCGGCGGCGGGCGCGGACCGGGGGCCTACTCCAGCACCCACCTGACGGCGCGCGTCACCACGGTTACGGCGAGCAAGAGGGGGAGCATGGCGATGGCGAGGATGCGGCCGAGGACGGCGCTCCAACCGACGGGCAGGCAGCTTGGCTCTGCGTCGCAGAAGAGCATTTTCCAGGTGAAGAAGATCGCGGCGCCGACGCCCGACGACCAAATGAGCCCGTTCAACCACCGCGGAGACCGCGGCGTGAGATCCCGTCCTCCGGCCATCTTCCTTGCCCCACAGAAAGATCGTTTGCCGGGGCGCACACAGACGGTGCCGCCCCGCCAAGTTTAGATTACCTCGCGCGGGGCGGCTGTTCTAATGAGTTTCGCCCAAGGAAGCAAGGGCGAAACTCATCGGAAACACAGGTAGGAACTGGAGGAAGCTGTTCGCCCATCGTTACCTCGATGGGCGAACAGCAGTAATACCCACGCCGGACAAGCGTTCGGGTCCCTAGTCCGCCAGGGAGACAACCTGGCGCTCGACGTGGTACTTCTCCTGCCGAATTTGGCGGTAGAGGCGGTCGGCGATCTTATCGATCGGAGCTCGGTCATCGGTCAGCGGCTCGCCCTGGCCCGCCACCACCGAAATCCGGGGGAACCCCTCGGCGCAGGCTTCCCGGGCGATCTCCGCCAGGCCGTCATGGCCCACCGACCTGACCGCAAACGGGATGCTGTCGGGCGAGGCGTCTTCCCCACCGGCGAGCAGAACCGCGCCGGACTTGTCGGAGATTCCGGTGACGACGTAAACCGACGGAAACGCAGTCTCGACTGTGGCGACGATCTTGCGAAGCAGCTCGGCGTCGTCGGGGCTCCACCAGGCGATGTTGATGGCCAACACGCCCTTCGGCCCCAGGCACTCCCGTACCTGGGCGAAGAACTCTTTGGTGACCAGATGGAAGGGAATATCGGAGCCCTGATAGGCGTCCACGACGACCCAATCGTAGGTGCGACCGGAGGTGCCGAGGAAGGCGCGGCCGTCTGTCACATGGACCTGGAGGTTGGGCTCTGTCATGTCGAAGTAGCGCCGGCCGAGCGTGACGATCTCGGGATCGACCTCCACGCCGTCGATGGAGAGCGGGCCGTAGGCCTGTGTGATCTGCTTGGAGAGGGTGCCCGACCCCAGGCCCACGATCAGCACGTTGCGCAGCCAGTCCCGCGGGGGCTCCGCCCTGAGCAGCGGAGCCAGCAGGAGGTAGTCGAAGTATTGATGGGTGCGGAACTGGTTGGGCTGGTATACAGAGAAGGCGCCCCAGTCGACCACGAGGACGCGCGCGGCGCCGGCCTCGACCACCTGGAGGTAGTTGTAGCGCGATTCCTCCCGCGCGATGACGCCCCGCGCGGACAGCATGGGCGGCAGGGGGGCGAGGAGCAGCAGCCCGGCGGCGGCCGCGGGCAGGAATCTGGGGCGTCGCAGAAGGAGGATGCCGGCGAGGATGAGGAGCAGACCGAAGGCCATGATGGACCGCCGCACGCCCCACAAGTCGATCATGATGAGGGCCGGGAGAAAGGTGCCGACGACGCTGCCGAGAGCCGAGACGGCGTAGATGTGCCCGGAGGTGCGCCCCGTCCGCCCCAGGTCCTTGATGCTGAGCTTCAGGGCGAAGGGACAGACACATCCCAGGAGGATCATGGGGAGGGAGAAGAGGGCGAAGGTGCCGACCAGCGATGCCCCCAGCAGGCCCGCTTTGGGCGTGAGGCCCCAGGCCCCCTCCAGGACCGGCTTGCTGACCACGGGGACGACGACGGTGATGAGCCCGGCCGCCATGACGACTCCGCCGAGCAGTCCTCGGGAGGCGTAGCGATCGGCGAGCGCGCCTCCGAGGTAGTAGCCCCCCGTGAGGAAGATCATCACGAGGCCGATGAGGCTGGTCCAGACGGAGAGCGTGCTCCCGAAGTAGGGAGCGATGAGGCGGGAGGCGGACATCTCCAGCCCCATGACGGCCGCTCCGCTGGAGAACACCAGCCAGATGAGCGCGGCGTTCGCAAAACGGCCATGCCGGCCCCGCCCCTTCCCCTCGTCTCTGCGCGGATCCACAGCAAGGGCTCCCTCGTGTTCGCCCCTCTTCCCAACTCGACCTCCGGGCGCGAGCACTCCCAGCCTGCTTGAAACACGCACTATCGGCGACTCGCCCGCGGGCCGGGGGGCGAGCCGCCGCTGTTATGTTACTCCACCGTCACGCTCTTCGCCAGGTTGCGCGGCTGGTCGATCTCCCGGTCCCAGATGTCGGCCACGTAGTAGGCGTAGAGCTGCATGGGGATTCCGACCAGCACGGGGGAGAGGACCTCCTCGGTCTTCGGGACTCGTATCACGTCATCGGCATACTTGGCGATTGCGGCATCGTCCTCGTTGGCCACGGCAATGACCTTGCCGGCGCGCGCGCGAATCTCCTGGAGATTGCCCAGGGACTTCTCGTAGTGCGGCCCCGCCACGACTGCGGAGAAAATGGCGACCTCGTCGGTGACGAGGGCGAGGGGGCCGTGCTTCATCTCTCCCGCGGCGTATCCCTCGGCGTCGAGATAGGCGATTTCCTTGAGCTTGAGCGCGCCCTCCATGGCGGAGCAGTAGTGGGCGCCGCGCCCGAGGTAGAGGTAGCGCTTGACATCCTTATACTTCCGCGCCAGCTTCTCGATGTGCTTGGCCTGCTTGAGCGTTTCCTCGGCCAGGTCGGGCAGCTGCTTGATGCCTCTCAGCAGACGGCGGGCCACGTGGGGCTTGATGGTGCCTCGCACGCGCCCGAGGTGGACGGAGAAGAGGAGCATCGCCATGATCTGGCTGGTGTAGGCCTTGGTGGAGGCGACGCCGACCTCCGGCCCCGCATGGATGTAGAGCAGCCCGTCGGCCTCGCGGGCGACCGAGCTGCCGATCACGTTCGTGATCGCCAGGAGCTTGGCTCCCCGCCGGTGGGCCATGCGCATGGCCTGGAGCGTGTCGGCGGTCTCTCCGGACTGGCTGATGGCGATGCCGAGGGTGTCCTTGTCGAACATGCTCTCCCGGTGCTGGAGCTCGGAGGCGACGTCGACGATGACGGGCACGCCGCAGAGCTTCTCCACGGCGTACTGACCGGCCATGCCGGCGTAGGAGGCCGTGCCGCAGGCGATGACGGCGATCTTCTTCACCCGGCGAAGGTAGGCGTCCGTGAGCGCCAGCCCTTCGAGGTTGAGGTCCATGGTGCGGCCGACGATGCGGTCGCCGATGGTCTCCCGCAGGGCGTGGGGCTGCTCGAAGATCTCCTTGATCATGAAGTGCTTGTAGCCGCCCTTTTCCGCACTATCGGCGTTCCACTGGATGTGGAAGATCGGCTTCTTGACGGCCTTGCCGGCGAGGGTCTTCACCTGAACCGAGTCGGCGGTGAGCAGCACCATCTCGCCGTTGTCGATGAGGTAGGCTTTTCGAGTGAAGGGGAGGATGGCGGAGGGATCGCTGGCGCAGAAGTTCTCGCCGGGCTTCTCGCCGAGCCCGACGATGAGCGGGCTGTACATGCGGGCGGCGACGAGGAGGCCGGGCTCCTTGTCGCAGATGGCGACGACGGCGTAGGAGCCCTTGACTTTCCTGAGTGCCTTGCGGACGGCGAGCTCCAGATTGCCGTCGTAGTACTTCTCGAAGAGATGGGCGAGCGTCTCCGTGTCGGTCTCGGAGCGGAAGGTGTGGCCTTCGGCTTCGAGCTGCTCGCGCAGCTCCAGGTAGTTCTCGATGATGCCGTTGTGCACGACGGCGATGTGCCCGTCGCAGTCGGGGTGCGGGTGCGCGTTCTTCTTGGATGGGGGTCCGTGGGTCGCCCATCGCGTGTGGGCGATGCCGGCGCGCCCCTCCGGTTTCCTCTTCTCGAGCAGGTCCGCCAGAACCGCGATCTTACCCTTTGCCTTGACGAGGTCGATCTTCCCGTCGACGGATACGGCGACGCCTGCTGAGTCGTAGCCCCGGTATTCGAGTCTCCGCAGGCCTTCGAGCAGCACGTCCACCGTGTCGCGGCCGCCGAGGTACGCCATGATGCCACACATGATTCTGGATTGCCTCCATGGATGGGGATGCCTCTCCGGCTCCGCCCCCCACTCAGCCGGACAGCGCCTGTTCGTATAGGCTTACGAGCCTTTCGGCCATGTGGCTCGCGGAGAAGTCTTCGGCGCGAAGACGGGCGTGACCTGCAAGCCGGCGGCGCAGGCCGTCGTCTCCCAGGACTTTTGTCAGCCCTTCCGCCAAGCCCTCCACGGTCGCCTCCACCATGAGTCCGTCGGTGGCGTCCCTGATGACATCCTCCACCGCCCCGGAGCGGACCGCAACCGGCGGGCATCCCAGCGCCATCGCCTCCAGCACGGCCACGCCCTGGGTATCGGTGAGAGAGGGGAAGGCGTAGGCGTCGGAATCGGCGAGCCAGTCGAAGACGGCCTCTCGCTCCAGATAGCCGGTGAGGTGGACTCTATCGGCGACGCCTTCCGAGAGCATCACGCGGCGGCATTCGCTCTCCCAGGGGCCTCCTCCGATGAGCACGAGGTGGGCCTCGCTGCCGCCGCGAACCAGAGTGGAAAAGGCGCGGAGGAGCGTCTCCAGGTTCTTCTCCAGAGCGATCCGGCCGGAGTAGGCTAGGAGAGGGACGTCCGCCGGGATGCCGAGGGTCGCCCGGACGGGCTTCCTCTCGGTGGCGAGGACGAGGTCGAGGTCGATGCCGGTGGGGATGGCGTCGATGGGGGTGCGGACCCCATAGCTGCGCAGGACATCCTCGATGCCGCGGGTCGGCACGACGACGCGATCGACGGAGTTGGAGAAGTCGCGGCTCACGCGCACCGCCGCCGCCCTGACGAGCACCTGGGGGAGAGGCACGTAGTGCGCGTACGCGCGTATCAAGGTGTGGTATGTAAATAACAGGGGGCAGCCGAGACGGCGCGCCCAGCGGCGTCCTTCGCGGCCGCACATGAAGGGGTGCTGCACGTGTATAATGTCGGGCGGATGCTCCTCGAAAAGGGGCCTGAGGCGGTAGCCCATGTAGGGAATGGTGAGAGGATAGCGGGGACTCGTGGGCGGGGAGATAGAGGGCAGCCGATGCACGTGTGACTCGGTATCGGCATAGCCGGGGTAGGCCGGCGCGATGATACGCACCTCATGCCCCTGCTTTCTCAGCTCCCCGGCGAACGTCGCGACCGAGATCACGACCCCATTGACGATAGGCCGATAGCACTCGGTGAAGAGAGCGATTCGCATGAGCGGGCTTGCCGACCTTCCGAGCCAGACTCCTACCCCAAGCGGCGGCGGTAGGGTAGCACGGAGGAGGCGGCGGCGTCAACAGCGGGACCCGCGGGACCGCCGGGAGGGAGAATGAGATGACGGGCGTTCGCCAGCCCGCCGTTGCCGGCCAGTTCTACGAGGGGAGGAAGGAGGCGCTGACAGTCTCCATCCAGGAATGCTTCCTGCATCCCCTCGGCCCGGGTTCTTTGCCCAAGGCGAATCCGGACGGCCCCGCCGCGATCGGCGCCGTCGTCAGCCCTCACGCCGGCTACATGTACTCCGGGGCCGCGGCCGCGCACGGCTACCATGCCCTCGCCGCCGACGGCATCCCGGACACGGTCGTCATCCTGGGGCCGAGCCACTACAGCGCCTCCCGGCGCGCGGCCGTCTCGCTCGTCGAGGCCTGGCGCACTCCGCTGGGCGAAGCCGCCGTCGATGTCGAGCTGGGTCGGGAGCTGGCCGAGGCCTCGCCGCTGGTGGAGGAGGACGAGCAGGCTCATCAGAGCGAGCACTCGCTGGAGGTGCAGGTGCCCTTCCTCCAGTTCGTGTACTCCGATCGGATGCCGAGGATACTGCCGCTCTGCATCCGCTCGCATCCGATGCACGACGTGGAGGCGGTTGTCAATGACGCGGAGGAGCTGGGGCAGGCGATCGCCGCGGCTGTCGGCTCCCGCCGGGTGGTCCTGGTCGCCAGCACGGACTTCTCCCATCAGGTGCCGCAGGAGGTCGCCGAACGCCAGGACCGCTTCGCCCTCGACGCCATCGAAGCGATGGATCCGGGGTCGCTCGTGCGAACCGTTTCCGAGCGCAACATCTCGATGTGCGGGCCGGCGCCCGTCGCCATCGCTCTCTTCTTCTGCCTGGCAAGGGGCCCGCACCAATCCGAGCTGCTCCGCTACTACACCTCGGGGGATATCATCGGTGACCGGCGCGCCGTCGTCGGCTACGCTTCGTTCGCGATACGGCATGAGGGAGGTGTTACGGAATGACCTGGTTCGATGTCGTCGCCGTTCTGCTGATCCTGCTCATCGCCTGGCTCGAAAGCCTGCGCGGATTCGGCCGCGCGATTTTCGACTTCGTCGGCGCACTGATCGCCCTGAAGGTCGCCACCTTCGCCTCGGGTCCGCTGGCGGACGCGGTTCCCCTGCTTCAGCCGGAGAGCCACGCGGAGGCGTTCTGGCTGAGCGCGGTCTTCCTGCTGCTCGTGGTGCTCATCATCATCGCCACGAAGTACATCTACGAGACGACGCTTCTCTCGCTGGACGTGCTCGATCCCGTGGTGGGCGGCCTTCTGGGGTGCGCCTCCGGGGTGATCGTGGCCCACGTCTTCATCCGGATCCTGCTCGTGGCCTATGGCAGTACGGACTTCGGCACGGTCGTGCTGAACAGCTTCGTGGGCCAGGAGATTATTCTCTTCCGGAGCTACCATGGGGTCGTCCAGGCGCTTCAGAACCTGGGCAACTGGTAGCGCGCGAGGACGCTCGGGCGGGTCGGGGGGCATCACGCCTCGGGCAGGGCCTTGACGCGGGCGATGACATCCGTGGTCGAGGCGCCCTCGACGCGCTCCCCCAGCGCGACGGCGCCCCCGTAGCTCTCGACGAAGGCGCGCTCTTCTTGGTTCACTGTCTCGAGGACGTAGTCGCCGCCCTTCACCCAGACGTCCGGCCGGACCTCCTGGATGAGCGGGAGGGAGCTCACCTCGCGGAAGATGACGACGAGGTCCACGCTCGCCAGGGCGGCCACCATTTCCGCCCTGTCCCGCTGCCCGAACACCGGCCGCCCGGCGCCCTTGAGCCGGCGCGCCGATCCATCGGAGTTGAGCCCGACGACCAAGGCGTCGCCGTGCCGCCGCGCCGCCTCCAGGGTCCGCACGTGCCCCGCGTGGATGATGTCGAAGCAGCCGTTGGTATAGGCGATTCGCTTCCCCTCGGCCCGCCATCTCTCCACCTGCGCCACCGCCTCGGTCCTCGAAACGATCTTCGATGTCGTCGGTTCGAATCCGGAATTCTCAGTCATCCTCGCCTCCCGACTGCTCGTCGCCGCGGCCCTTCGCCGCCCCCTGCTGAAGCTCCCAGATTCGCACATCCTTCGCCGCCGCGTAGATCGCCGTCAGCAGGGAGACGACGAGTCCGTGGGCCCCGTCGAGGAATCCGCCTTGCACGAGATAGGCCTTGAGGAATCGCAGCGGCGCGTGCACGATCATGTAGGCCGGAAACGCCCTTCGCCCGCGGCGCCGCGCCTCCCGCGCGTTCCACTCCGCATACCGCCTCAGCTTCCGCCAGTAGTCGTCCATCGAGCGGTACGAATGATGGAGGAGGCGCCCCTTCAGGCGGGCGATGCGGCCCTGCACCTCCAGCACTTCGTGGACGCGGCGCTCGGCGTAGCGGCCCCGGTCCCGCCGAAAGAGCCGCGTCACCCAGTCGTTCTGCCACCCCGAGCGGGCGATCTCTTTTCCGAGGAAGAAGTTGCGCCGCCTGATCTCGTAGCCGTCGGCGGCGCTGCCCTCGGCGATTGCTTCTTCGATCTCCGCGGCCAGCTCCGGGGTGACCCACTCGTCGGCGTCGACGATGAGCACCCACTCGTGGGCGGCCTGGGGGATGGCCCAGTTCTTCTGCGCCGCGGGCGATTCGTATTCATGCTGCAGCACCTTCGCGCCACATCCGCGGGCGATGTCCGGGGTGCCGTCTGTGCTGAAGGAATCGACGACGAGCACCTCTTCGGCGAACGACAGCCGTCGCAGGGTCTCCTCGATCTGCTCCGCCTCGTTGAATGTGGTGACGATGGCGCTGAGCCGGCTCATGCATCCCCTCCGCCAAGCAGCTCTTCGTAGAGCGCGGCGATTCGGCCCACAACATGGGGCCGATCGTAGTGCTCGAGCGCTCGCTTTCGTCCGGCTGCCCCCATCTCTTTCGCCCGATTTCTGTGGCGCAGCAGAGAGAGCAAGGCCTCGGCCAGCGCTGCCGCGTTTCCGGCTGGAACCACCAAGCCCGTCTCTCCGTCCACCACCGACTCCGGCAGGCCGCCGGCGTCGCTGACCACGACCGGCTTCGCCATCGCCATCGCCTCCAGCACGGCCACCCCGAGCCCCTCTGAGAGGGAGGGCATGACGAACACGTCGGCCGCGGCGAGCGCGGCCCGCACATCGGCGGCGAAGCCGGCGAAGGTCACTCGCTCATCGATGCCCGCGGCGGCCGCCTCCCGCTGGAGGGCGTCTTTCTCTTCGCCCTCGCCGTAGATGACCAGCCGCGCCTCGGGCGCCGCTCCGCTCACCTCCCGCATCGCCTTCAATAGCACCCGGTGGCCCTTCGTCCGCGCGAGCCGGCCGACGATGGCAATCGTCTGACCGCCATGCCCGGCTTCCGTCGGGGCCGCGTGGGGGTCGAAGTGGCGGCAGTTGACGAAGTCGGGAACGACCTTCAGCTTCGTCTCCGGCAGGCCGGCCTCCAGGCAGCGGCGGCGCACCGCCTCGGAGACGCAGATGACGCAGTCGCAGAGGGCGTATTTCGCTCGCCCCAGCCAGCCTGCCCTCACGGGGAACTCGGTTCGCCGCGTGACCACGACTTTCGGCTTCCCGGCAAGCCTGGCCGCCAGCCCGGCCGGGCCCTGGCTGGCCGAGTCGTGGATGTGAACGATGTCGGCGTTCCACTGGCGAAGCCTGCGGGCGAGCCGCCTCGAATCGAGCAGGCCCGCCGCCCCCCTGAGCGACATCGTTTCCCACGAGAGGTAGGTGCCGTTGAGGCGGGAGGCGAGCTCGCCGCCGCTGTGGGCGACGAACCAGGTCTCCTCGCCCCGCGCCGAGAGGGCCAGCGCCAGGCCCAGCGACTGGACCTGGCCGCCGCCCCATCCGCGATTCCCGTCGATCTGGACCGATGAAGGCACGTGCGCTCTCTTAGTGCGCGGAATCCGCGAGGTGAGCCGCGCCCGTCCGGGCGAGAATGCGGCGCGCGGCGGCCAGCACTTCCTCGACCGTGATCGCCGACATGCAGGCGCGGTCGCTGCACTTGGGGGTCACGGGGTGGACGCAGGGCCCCCAGCAAGGCTGCTCGTGGAAGATCACCTCATGCCCCTCGCCCAGCGGCCCCGTCCGCGTGGGGTCCGTCGGCCCGAACAGCCCCACGACCGGGCGGCCCATGGCCGCCGCCACGTGCATGGGCCCCGAGTCGATGCCGATGAGCAGATCGCATCGCTCCAGCAGGGCGGCGAGCTCGCTGGGCGCCATCCGCCCGGCGAGGTTATGGCCGCGGTCCGCCAGGTCGGCGACGATCTCTTCGCCGAGAGAGGCATCTGCCGGGCCGCCCACGACAACGACTCGCGCCCCATCTTCCAGCAGGGCCGCCGCCACCCGCTGGAATCCCTCGGTGCTCCAGCACTTGTAGGGCCGGGCCGCGGACTCCCCCGGCGCCAAGGCGATGAGGGGGCCGCTCCCCTCGCATTCCGCCGCCAGCTTCGCCCCCGTCGCCTCATCCTCCGCCGAGAGCCGCACGAGACCGACGTAGTCCGTCTTAGTGGGTTGGAGGCCGAGCCCGCGCACGAGGCGCATCACCTTCTCGGGGGAGGGGATGCCGCGCACCTGGATGCGGTGGGTGAGAAACCGCCCCAGCTCCGAGTCGACGTAGCCCACGCGGTGCCGCGCCCCGGAGAGCCGAGCGGCGAGGGCCATGGTGGCGGACTGGGAGAAACCGACCGCCATGTCGGGCTTCGACTGGCGCAGCTTGAGCCCCATTCCGACGGCGGCGTGGAGCGGGGCGGAGGGCCGGTTGAGAATCTCGTCGACGAAGCCGCTTTCGGCCAGCAGGCCGGAGAGATGGGGCCTGAGCACGCTGGTGATGTGGGCCTGCGGGTAGGCCTCGCGCAGCACCTTCAGCGCGGGGAGGGTGAACATGAGATCGCCGATCTGGTTGAGGTGGAATACGAGCACCCGCTTGACCCGGGCGCGGTCGCAGAGCTCCTCGCGATAGAGGGCCTCCACCTCGGACGTGAGCCGCGCCACGCCGTAGCGCGACTCCGCCGTCTCCCGCCCGAACTCACCCAGTCGCCGCGCCTCCTCGCGGTCGGTCAGGAGGTGGGCCGCGTCTGCCGCCAGCACTTCGGGCGTGACCTTGCCGACGGCCTCGTGATCGGCGAAGCAGGAGGCTTCGGCCTGGGCCAGGTTGTCGGGGCGCACGATCCCGAAGTAGCCCCCCTTGCCGGCCGCCACCACCGCCCGCCCGCAGGCCATCGCCTCCAGGGTCACCGAGGCCGTGCCGATGGCGACCGAACCCAGGGAGAGGATGCGCGGGATGTCCCCCCTGCCCCCCAGTGCGAAGACGGCCTGCCGGCCCAGGCGGGCGTTCATGCGCTCGGCCGCCCGCGCCACCGCTCGCTCCTCCGGGCCCTGCCCGACGACGACGAGTTCGACCCCGGGGACCTCCCTTTGCAGCGACTCCATCGCTTCGATGGCGGCGAGCGCGACCGGGGCCTTGCTGTGGCTGAAGCGGCTGACGTGGACGACCCGCGGGGCCGAGGGGTCGAGCCCAAGCTCCCGCTCCAGAGATGGATCCGGATCGGCCGGGCGGAAGCGGTCGGTGTCCACGCCGATGATGCTGTTCACGACCCGCTCGGAGGGGAGCCCGAATCCCTGCACGAGGTTCCGCCGGCTGGCCTCGCTCACCACCGCCACGCGCCGGCTCCAGTAGAACACGGTGTATCGGTTCACGGGGCTTCGCGTGCCATGGATGGTGAGAACGTATGGCACGCCGGCGCGGCGGCATGCGAGATAGGACACCGACCCCGCGCGCCAGTTGTGAGCGTTCACGATGTCCACGTGCTCGCGCTCCAGCAGCCGCCTGAGAGCGATCGCCCCCGGCGCCATCCGCCCCCCGGCGAAGTTGACGTGGAAGTGCTCGATGCCAGAGGCCTCCAGCTCGGGCACGAGCTGCCCACCGTGGGAGGCGACGAGGACGCGGTGTCCGCGCTCCTTCAGCCCCCGCGCCAGCCGGATGGCGTAGCTCTCCACACCCCCGTAGCTGAGCCACGAGAGCACCTGCAGAATCGTCAGGCCGGATTGGCGCTGGGGCTCGCCCACCTCAGGCCTCCTGCCTCGCCCCGAGCAGGCCCAGTGCGGCTTCGACCACCTGCCCCGGCGCTATCGCCTCCATGCACGTGCGCTCCTTACACCGCCGGTTTCGGCAGGGAGCGCAGTCCACCTCCGCCACCACCTTGGCGTGCCCTTCACCATAGGGGCCGAGCCGCTGCGCGTCGGTCGGTCCGAAGACCGCCACCGTGGGCGTGCCCATGGCGGCCGAGATGTACAGCGGCCCCGTGTCGTTTCCGACGGTCAGGCGGCACCGGCGAAAGACCTCGGCCGCCTGCTTCAGGGTGGTCCGGCCCGTGAGATCGAGAATCGGGCTCTTGGCTCCGGCCGCAATCGCCGCCGCCAGCGCGCCGTCGGCGGGGGCGCCGATGACGACTGACTCCAGGCCGGCCTTCTCCGCCAAGGCATCGGCCACGGCGGCGAACCGCTCCACCGGCCAGAGCTTGGATTCCCAGCGCGCTCCTGGGATGAGAGCGGCCAGTCGATCGCGGCCGCCCAGAAGAGCGTCCACCGTTCGCCGGTCCTCATCCGATATGGCGATGGTGAACTCGACGGGCTCCCGACTGGCGCCGAGGGCCTCGGCGAAGTCGAGGTAGGAGTCCACGGCATGCACGTCTCGCCGGTCCGGGACGAGGCGGCGGTTGTTGAAGAGGAAGGTCGCCTCGTGGAGGGTGCGATACCCGATCCGCTCCCGGGCGCCGCTGAGATAGGCGATGGCGGCGCTCTTCAGCAGCCCCTGGAGATCGAGCGTGGTGTCGAAGCCGATCTCGTGCAGCGCCCGGCGGAGGCGCAGCGGCGATGCGAGCGGCGGGAGCGACCGCACGCCGCGGAGAGCGGCGGAGCCGCCGACCACGAGCACTTCGCTGAGATGGGGGTTGCCCGCCACCGCCTCCGCCGCCGCCGGCCCCACCGCCCAGGCGATGTAGGCCTTGGGGAAACGCCGCCGGAGCGCGCCCGCCACCGGCAGCGACTGTACGACGTCGCCGATGGAGCTCAGCTTCACGATCAGGATTCGCCTGCTCTCTTCGCTCATGGCGTGGGGGCGGCGCGCTCCTCGGAGGGGCGCGCCTTCCATCTCTTGTGAAGCCAGAACCACTGCTCCGGGCGGGCGCGTATGCGCTCCTCGATGATCTTGGTGTATTGCGCCGTGTTCTCGTGGATGTCTCGCTCGCGGTCGCCGGTGTTGACGAGCGGCACGGGTTCGCCCAGCTCGATGGTGTGGGTGCCGTCGGGCTTCCGGAAGCCGAAGGTCGGGAGCACCGCCGCTCCCGTCTTCAGGGCGAAGGCGGCGGCTCCGGGGGCAGTGGACGCCAGATGTCCGAAGAAATCGACGAAGACGCCATCATCTCCCGCGTTCTGGTCCAGCAGAATGCCGAGTATTTCGTTATCCCGCAAGGCGCGCAGCGATCCCCGCACCGCGGCGCTTCGGTGGAGTACCCTCATCGCCAGCGCTTCCCGCGTGCGCTGCACGTACTCCGTGATATCCGTATCCCGCTGCGCCCTCGCGATGACGTTCACCGGGTAGCCCTCGGCGGCGATGCGGCAGCCCGCGATTTCCCAGTTGCCCACGTGTCCCGTCAGGAGGATGACGCCCCGGCCCCTTTCCAGCGCGGCCTCGATGTGCTCCCGCCCCCGAAGCTGGGCGATGGACCGGATCTCCTCACGGGTCATGGCGGGGAGGCGGATGAACTCCACGAGACAGAGCCCGAGATGTCGGTAGCAGGCCTTCGCAATGGCGGCGAGCTCATGCTCGGTCTTCTCCCCGCCGAAGGCCAGCCGCAGGTTGGTCATGACGATGCGGGCGTGCCGGGGAGAGATCGTCCGCATGGCGGCGCCGAGCCCGCTGCCCAGGCGGCGCGCCAGGCGCTCGGGGAGCCGCTGCCAGCGGCGCGCCATCCACAGGACGGCCGCATTTCCCAGCCGGGTCTGGAGGCGCCGGTGCCACTGATAGAGCGGCGAGCCGCTCTCGCGCCCGTAGATCCCGCTCAGGTCTTGCTTCGTGCTTCCAGCAGCCACGACAACTCCTTCGAGAGGCTGGGCATTCCCGCCCGCTCCGCAAGCTCCACCTCGAGCACCCACACCGGCCGGTCGATCTCGCCCACCGGCAGCCGGACGGCGTCCTTCTCCGTGGTGACGACCCACTCGGCGGCGGCCGCGTCGCCCTCCGTCAGAGCTCGAAGCTCGCCTGGGCGGTACCGGTGATGGTCCGGGAACCGCGCCCGGCCCACGAGCACGGCGCCGATCCGCTCCAGCGTGCGCTCGAAGGCCAGCGGGTTGCCCACGCTGGACAGCGCCAGGAGGCTGCGCCCTCGCAGCTCCTCGGGGGGCCGCTCGTCTCCGTCGCCGGTCAGCTCTCGCAGCCGGAGGGGGGCGTGTCTCGCCTCCCACAGCCGGGCCCCGGGCGCCAGCTCTTTCACCCGCGCTCGCAGCGCCTGCAGGTCCCTGTCGCGCAGCAGGTCCGAGTGGGTGAGCCAGATCGCGTCCGCCCGCGCCAGATGCCGCGGCAGCTCCCGCAGCAGCCCGCGCGGGACCAGGAAATCATACCCGAACGGGAGGAGCGCGTCCACCAGCACGATCTCGATATCCTTCTCCAGCCGCTGGTATTGGAACCCATCGTCGAGCACGAGCGCCTGGGCGCCCAGCTCATCTACCGCTCGCCGCCCCGTTCGCCGGCGGTCTTTCCCCACGAGCACCGACACCCCGGGCAGGGCCTGCGCCATCATGTAGGGCTCGTCGCCGGACTGACGAACGTCGATCGCCGGGCCCGCGCCCACGGAAACGACGGCCGTGCCGGTTTCCCCGCTTCCGCCATAGCCCCGGCTGAGGATGGCGGTGCGCTTCCCTTGGCCGGCGAGCCAGCGCGCGACGGCCATCGTCGCCGTCGTCTTGCCGGTGCCGCCGACGGTCAGGTTGCCGATGCTGATGACGAGCGCCGGGAGGCGGGTGCGCCGCGCCAGCCCGAGGCGGTAGCCCAGGTGATGGAGCCGGAGCGCGCCCCCGTAGATCACCGAGAGGCCCCAGAGGCCGGCCGAGACGAGACGGTCCGACAGGTTGCGCGGCTCCCCCCGCGCCAGCCGCTCCCAGGTCGTGCCCGAGCGGCCCATTACCCGCCGCCTCCGCGCCCGAGCAGCTCGACGGCGGCGTCCACACACCGGGCCGCGGCGCCGCGCTGCTGTGCCACCAGGCGTGTCGCTCGTGCCGAGATCGATGCCCGGAGGTCGTTGTTCGTGGCGATGCGCAGGAACTCGGCGGCCAGCTCCGCCGCCCCCGCCACTCGGAATCCCACACCCACCTCCAGCACGAGGTCGGCGGCATCGGCGCAGTTCTCGGTATGCGGGCCGAACAGGACCGACACGCCGACGGCCGGGGGCTCAAGCAGGTTGTGCCCGCCGATGGGCACGAGCGTTCCCCCGACGAGCCCTGCGACGGCGAAGGCATAGGCCGCCCGCAGCTCGCCCATGGTGTCGAGGACGACGACCGCCTCCGGCCGCTCCTCCCGCCCCTCGCTGCGCCTGACCACATCGAGGCCGCGTTCGGCCACCATGGCGGAGACCTGGGCGACCCGCTCGGGGTGGCGGGGGGCCAGGAGCAGCCTCGCCTGGGGAAGCTGCTCCCGGAGGCTGAGAAAGGCCTCGACCACCACCTCTTCTTCCCCTGCGTGGGTGCTCCCGGCCACGAGCCACAGCTCATCGGGGGCGATGCCGAGCTGGCGGACGAGCTTCTCCTCCGCCGCACGGTCGCGTTGGGCGAGCGTGTCCGCCTTCGTGTTGCCGGCGACCACGATGCGCCCGGCACTTGCCGGGTCGAGGCGGCGGAGACGGCTTGCGTCCTGGTCGGACTGGAGGCAGAGGCGGTCCGGCAGCCGATAGAGCCACTTGACGAAGCCCGGAACCCAGCGCGCCCGCGCCACCATGCGATCGGAGACGCGGCCGTTCACGACGAGCACGCGGGCGTCGAGAAGTCGTCCCACCGCGAGGAAGTTCGGCCACAGCTCCTTCTCGACGACCACGAGGAGCTCGGGCGATAGGCGCCACATGGCGATGGCCATGGTGTCGGGCCAGTCGAAGGGGAAATAGAAGATGGCGTCGGCCTCTTTGCAGGTGCGCTGCGCGACGGCCATGCCGGTGTCGGTGTGGGTGGAGAGGGCGATTCCCGCGCGGGGGAAGCGCCGCCGCAGCTCGGCCACGACGGGGCGGGCGGCCGCCATCTCGCCCGCGGAGACGGCGTGGACCCAAATGCGAGGGCTGGCGCCGGCGGGGAGCCGAGGGACGATGCCGAAGCGGTGGCGCCAGTGGCCGATGGGCTTTCGCTTGACGAGGGTTCGCCAGAGGAGCCAGATCGCGATGAGGGGCAGGAAGGCGAGGAGGATGAGGTCGTAGGCCAGCAGCTTTATCGCCAGCCAGATCGTGGCGCCCGGCCCCGCGCTCATGGCTTCGCCGGGGCCTCCCCGGCGGCCGTCGCCGGCTGAAGCTGGGCCTCGTACAGCCGCCGGTAGAGGCCGCCGTGCCGGAAGAGCTCCTCGTGGGTGCCGTCCTCGGCGATGCGCCCATCGGCCAGCACGAGAATGCGGTCCACCCGCTGAATGGTCGAAAGCCGGTGGGCGATGATGAGGGTGGTTCGGCCTTCCATGAGGCGCTCCAGGGCGTCCTGGACGAGGGCCTCCGACTCCGCGTCGAGCGCGCTCGTCGCTTCATCGAGGATGAGCAGTCGCGGGTCTGTGAGGACCGCCCGGGCGATGGCGATCCGCTGCCGCTGCCCGCCGGAGAGCTTGGTGGCGCGCTCGCCCACGGGGGTGTCGTAGCCCTTCGGCAGATCGGCGATGAAGTCATGGGCGTTCGCCGCCCGGGCGGCCGCCTCGACCTCTTCGGGCGTCGCCTCGGGCCTGCCGTAGGCGATGTTCTCGCGCGCCGATCCGCTGAAGAGGATCGGCTCCTGGGGGACGATGCCGATCTGGGAGCGCAGCGAGCGAAGGGTCACGCCGGCGGTGTCGATGCCGTCGATCTCGATCCTGCCCTTGGCCGGCCCGTAGAACCGGGGGATCAGGTTCGCCATGCTCGTCTTGCCGGCGCCGCTGGCGCCGACGAGGGCGACGACCTGCCCCGCCTCGATGGTCATGTCCACATCCTGGAGCACGGCCTCGCCGTCGCCGTAGCGGAACTCTACGTGGCGAAAACCTATCTCCCCCCGCACCCGCGGCAGGTCGGTCGCGCCGTCTTTTTCGGGCACCGATTCCTCGACATCGAGGATCTCGAAGATCCGGTCGCCGGCGGCGGCGGCCTGCTGGCCGGAGAGCCAGATCTTCCCGAGCAGCCCGAGCTTGCTGCCCAGACGCTGGCTGACGTAGGCGAAGGCGACGAGGGTGGCGGGGCTCAGGTGGCCCTTGATGGTGAGGTAGCCTGCGACGTAGATGAGGAGGAGCATGCCGACGGCGCTGATGAACTCGACGAGCGGGACGAGCACGGCGATGGCGCGCGCCACGCGCATGTTGGCGCGGAAGTTCCGGGCGTTGATCCGGCGGAAGCCCTCGATCTCCCTCTGCTCCATGCCGAAGAGCTGCACCGTCTCGATCCCGCTGAGCCGCTCCTGGAGGAATGCGTTCAGCCCGCCCAGGCGCACCTGCACCTCTCGCGTGAGGCGCCGCAGCCGCTCGCCGGAGTGGGCGATGACGAGGGAGATTCCGGGCATGCAGGCGAGGGCGAAGAGGGTGAGCCGCCACTCGAGCGAGGCCATGAGCCCGACGGCGATGAGGATGGTGAAGGGGGCGCGGGCGGCCTCGAGGAGGTCGTTGCTGAGGGCGCGCTGGAGGACGACGACGTCGTTGCTCACGCGGGAGAGAAGGTCTCCGGTCTCGCGGGAGCGGTGGAAGGTGAGCGACTGCCGCATCAGGTGGTCGTAGAGGCGCTGTCGTAAGTCTCGCATGAGCCCCTGGGCGAAGAGCTGAGAGAGATAGGTGCGGCCGAAGCCGAAGATGCACTTCAGGAGCCAGGCCGCCAGGGTGAGCAGGACGAAGAGCAGCAGGCTGCTCAGCCGCTCGGACTCACTCCCGCCCACCCCCCAGCCGAGCCGCTGAATCCAGTCGGCGGAGGCGCCGGGGGCGATCCCGCGGAGCGCCTCGGGGGAGGGCGCGATGGCGAGGAACGTGAGGGCGATGAGCACGGGGATGACGGCCGTGTCCACAATCGTTTCGCCGACGATCGAAGCGAGGGCGGCCCGGGCGTGGGAGAGGCCGCCGCGGGTTTCGCGGAGGAGCCGCCGAAGGACGGACAGCGCCTCCATAGCTCCCGCGCCTCTCTTACCGGCCGCCGGTGGATTCACATCCATCCTCCGCCGCGCCAAGGCGCGTCATTTGGGTCCCTGTCGTCATGCTGTGTGGGGTGAGGCATCTCGCTCTCCGACGGCGGCGAGCGTCGATTCATCAGCGATCATCTCCAGCACGAGATCGGCCGTTCGATCCGAGGCGCCGGGCTCGCCCAAGCTGCGGACCGCCTCGGCCAGATCCCGCTGCATCCGCTGGCGGCGCTCTCGATCCTCCAGCAGGGAAGAGAGCTCCCGCGCCAGGGCCTGCGGCTTGGCGTACCTCCACAGCAGCTCCGGCACCACGTCTCTTCCCGCGATGATGTTGGGCATGGCGGCACGCCACTGCTGCCCGATGACGCCGCGCAGGAGGAGGAACTGGAGGGTGGTGCCGGGGCTGGCCTTGTAGACGACCACCATCGGTATCCCGAGGCAGGCGAACTCCAGCGTGGCCGTGCCCGAGCAGACGGCCGCGGCGCCGGCGAGCTGGAGCGCGTCGTGCTCCATCCCGTGGAGGAGGACGGCTTCGACGCCAACGCGCTCGAGGGCGTGTCGCACCTGGTTCTCGTAGACCGGGCTGCTGACCGGGACGAGGAACTGCGTTCCCTTGGAGCGCTTTGCCAGCAGGGCCGCGGCGCGGGCCATCACGGGCAGCACGCAGCGCATCTCCTGCCCCCGGCTTCCGGGCGCCAGGGCGACGACGGGCCGCCGGCGATCCAGGCCGTAGCGCTCCCAGGCCTGATCCGCGCCGAGCTTGGGGCGGGCCGTCTCCAGCACGGGATGCCCCACCCACTCCACCCGGGCCCGCCCCCCGGAGAGGAGGTCCCGCGACCATGGGTAGGGGGTCGCAATGACATCCACGAGCTCCCGCACCGCTTGGCTCCGCGGCTTTCGAGACCAGGATCCCGGCGGAAGGTAGTAGAGAATCTTGAACCCGTAGTCCTGGACCATGCGCGCCAGCCGGACGTTCACCGCGCCGGCGTCGATGAGCACCAGGCCGGACGGCCGCTCCTCCGCCAGTCGCGCCTTCAGCCTTTGCACCTCACGATAGACTCCCGGGATCTTTCGCAGCGCGTCGGCTACGCCGATCGCGCCCCAGTCCGAGCTGTCGGCCGCCAGATCGACGCCGGCTCCGGACATTCGCCGTCCCCCGACTCCCCGCAGCCGAATGTCGGGCCGCTTCCGCCGCAGCGCCTCCGCCAGCAGCGCCCCGGCCCAGTCGCCGGAGGCCTCGCCGGCCACGAAAAAAAGCGAGGGCGACCTTGCCCCGGTCGCCCGCCCCGTCGCCTCTCTTTCAGCAGCTATAGGGTTTCTGGCATTATGGTTAGGATCACCCATAGTGCAAGAAACTCCACAGCGCACGGCGTGGGGCTCACACAGCAGATTCTCTCGCATTACGGTCGTAACCGCAATGCGAGAGAATCCGTAGCTTTGGCCTGCCGCGTCGTTTCTCACCATGGGATTCCCCGCCGGCTCCCTCGTTGGCGCCCGATACGTCTGCGCCACGCCTCGGCGCTTCAACGCGCTCCCAGCCCCTCTGTGCTCGGGGCCTCCTGCTGCCGTCCCAGGCGCCCGCTGCGCATGCGGTTCAGGAACTCCACCAGGTACTTCACCTCGGGGAATTCGCCAAGCTCGCCAGCGACTTTTTCCAGCGCCCGCGGCATCTCCAGGTCGGAGCGATAGATGAGCCGGAAGGCTCGCTGGAGCGCCTGCCTGACCTCCGGCCCCGCGCCCGCCCGCCGCAGCCCGACGAGATTCGGGCCGATCACCTTGGCGGGCTTCCCGTCGACGAGGCTGAAGGGCGGCACGTCCTGGCTCATCTTGGAGAAGCCGCTGACCATGGCGAGCTTGCCGACTCGCACCTTCTGGTGGGAGCCGACCATCCCCCCAATGATCACGCGATCCTCGATGATGGTGTGCCCGCTCATGCCGGATAGGGTGGAGAGTGTGACCTCGTTCCCGACCTCGCAGTTGTGCCCCAGATGGGTGGAGGCCATGAGCATGTTGTGGTTGCCGATGCGCGTGGCATTCCCCTCGCCGGTCGCTCGGTGGATGGTGGCGTACTCCCTGACGACATTTCGGTTTCCAATGACGACTCGGGTCGGCTCGTCGCGGTAGCTCTGGTCTTGGGGTGGCCCCCCGATGGCGGCTCCGAAGTGGATGCGGCACTCTTCGCCAAGGGTCGTGTGCTCCAGCAGCACGTGGGCGTCGATCACCGTGCCGGAGCCGACGATCGTGCCGCAGCGTATGAGCGAATAGGGTCCGACCTCGACGTCGTCGGCCAGCTCGCAGTCGTTCTCCACTATCGCCGTGCTGTGAACCCGCGCCACTTCAAGCCTCCCCGGCCTCGGCGCCCGTCTTCGCAGACGACTTGTCGTCGGGCCGCAGCGCAAAGAGATACTCCCCCTCGGCGACTACTTGGCCGTCCACGGTGCCCACGACCTCGACGCGACCGATGTCGCCCTTGGTCTTGAGCAGCGTCACTTCCGTGATGAGCTGATCGCCGGGCAGCACGGGCCGGCGGAACCGCATCTTGTCTATTCCGGCGAAGAAGGCGAGCTTTCCCTCATTGCCGGTGGTGGCGAGCAGCAGTACGCCCCCGACCTGGGCCATCGCCTCCACGATCAGCACGCCGGGCATGATCGGATTGCCCGGGAAGTGGCCCGTGAAGAAGGCCTCGTTGACGGTGACATTCTTCAGCCCGACCGCTCGCGCGCCAGGCTCCAGCTCCAGGATCCGGTCCACGAGCAAGAAGGGATACCGGTGCGGCAGAACCGATTGTATCTCGTTGATGTCCATCGTATCAGTCTCTCCTCGCCTCGGTCCCCCCGGCACCGCCGTTCTCAAGCGCTTCCAGAAGCGCCCGCGCGAGCGCGACATTCGTGCGGTGGCATGGCCTCACCGCGACGACGTGTCCGCGGAATCGCCGTCCGCAGAGCGCAAGGTCTCCGAGCACGTCCAAAGCCTTATGCCTCACGACCTCGTCCTCGAAGCGAAGCGGCCCCGAGTATCGGTCGGCGCCGACGGCGAAGGCGTTCTCGGCGCTTCCCCCCTTAGCCAAGCCCCGGTTCCGCAAGGCCTCCAGCTCTCCCTCCAGAGCGAACGTACGGGCGGGGGCGAGCTCTCGTGCGAAGCTGCGCCGGTTCAGGCGCAGCCAGAGCGCCTGTTTCCCCGCGGCCGTGTTCTCGAAGTCGACTCCCACCGCCAGCGAAAGGCCGTCGCCGCCGGGGCCGGCCATCGCCCAGGTCGCACCATCCGCCGCCCACACGCCGCGGCGAAGTCTTGGCACATCTCGCTTCGCCCCGAGGCGAGCGAGGCCGGCCTTCCGCAGGAGCTTCACCCAGTCGGCGGCGCTTCCGTCACAGGCCGGCAGCTCCGGCCCCTCCACCTCCACCCGCAGGGCGTCGATCTCCATCCCGTAGAGCGCGGCCATCAGGTGCTCCACGCAGCCGACCCGCGCCGCCCCGCTCCCCAACGTCGTGCCCCGCTGTGTATCGACGACATGGTCGGCCCTCGCCGGTATCACATGGCCGCCGGTCATAAAAGCGATGCCCGCGTCGGGCTCCGCGGGCAGCAGGGACACAGCGCACGTCTCTCCCGAATGCAGTCCAGTACCTGTTTCGATCACCGGCCGAGCAATCGTCGTCTGTTCTGCCTGTCTGCCCATCTCCGGTGGACCCGGGCGGGATTATAGCATGCGGCCCCCCCAGTGTAAAGAAACGCCGGAGGGGGGCAGAGGCACGGCGGGGCAGTCGAGGCGACGCGAGCGGGATGTCGCGACGGGTAGGAGACGGACGTCTCCCGGTGGAATCACACTGGCAACATGGCCAGACCGTTTCTCTTCATGGCGGCGATCGCGCTCTTCATCGCGCTGACCTCGCACGCCCCCGCGTTCGCCCTTCCCGACGCGGCCGTGACGGGGATCGACCTGGAAGGCCGGGATTTCCACGGGGGCGATGTGCTGCACATGACGGTCCGGGTAAGCAACCAAGGGTCGTCCCCCCTTCCGCCCGTGCCGGTGGTCCTCGCCGTCGACGACGAACATCAGGCCGAATGGAGGACTCCCTCCGCCCTTGCGCCCGGCGCCGGGGCCGAATGGGATCTTACGTGGAGGGCGGTTCGCGGCTCTCATGTCATCGTCGCCGCCGTCGATCCGCTGAATGATGTCGTGGAATCCAACGAAGCCAACAACTCCGGGTTCATCAGCCTGGGCGTGGGGGAAGAGCCGGGGCCCTCGCCCTACCCGGCGGCCCTGGCAGGACTCGCATCCTTTCTGCTGGCTGCGATAGCCGCGTTTGGCGTGCAGCGCTTTCGCTCGGCCGCGCGGCGAAGACGCTACGCGCCTCGCCGGCCGCGGGGCGGAACCGAGGGCGACGAGTCGAAGGGCTAGTACGCAGTCCACTTCATTGTGATCTAACTGCGGATTTCGGGTTCTGTGGCAGGAGGCAAGCTCCTGCCGAACAGACAGTGCGACGATTAGATCAGATCAAAGTTGACTGAGCACTAGCACGTGAGATGGAGCACGGCCACGATCCTCCGTTTTCCGTGCAAGTGGTTGAAGGTCTGGCAGGCGCGGCGGGTGTCGAACTGGAGCAGCTCGATTCCGGCCTGCCTCGTGTGGGAGACGACCTCCGGCGAGACCTTCATGCACTCGTCCGTTCCCGTGCCGACAATCAAGGCCTCGGGTTTCGCCGCGAGGGCTTCTCGCAGATCGTCCATCTGGAGAAGATGTCCTTCCTTGCGCCACCAACGTTGCTGGACCCCATCCTCGAATACGACGACGTCGTCCTTGTAGCGCTCCCCCCGGATTACAATCTCCCCGAAACTGAACCGCTGGATTCTCATGGGACGATCGCGGAGCAGCAGCTTCTCGGGTGTTTCGGCCATTGCAATGCACCTTCCCACCCTCCCCATAGAGTATGCCCCATATCTCCTCCTACCTCTGCCGCCGCCACAGGTTTCATGTTCAGATAGGAAGTCAGGCGTTTGCGGCGAACTCGAGATAGGACAACATCACCCCGTGGAGATTCACGTTATGCCGGCTCCCGCAGCAGTGCTCGCGGATTTCGTCAAGCGCTTTTCTCCCGCCGCCGCCGAAGGCCTGAGCGCGGTCTATCAGCTCCATCTCACCGGGGATGGGGGCGACGTCTGGCACCTCATCATCGCTGACCAGAAGTGCCAGCTCGCCGCCGGACCGACGGAGGCGCCGGATGTCGCCATTACGATGACCGTGGATGACTGGGAAGGGCTGATCGCGGGGCGCCTCGATCCGTTCTCCGCCTACATCGGCGGCCGCCTGGGGATCGTCGGAGACCTCTCTCTGGCGACCCGCCTGGCGACGCTGTTCAGCTTGTAGAAGCAGTTTCGAAACTCCGGGGCGGGACTTCCAGGGCTCTCACGTCGCTGGGGGTGCGAAGAAAGGGGGCGCAGGCAGGAAGAGGGGGTTCCGTGCCTACGCCCATGTCGAGGCGCAGCAAGCTGGGGGTCGCTGCACCTCTCAGCGGAATTGTGCGCGGGCTGTGACTCCCGCGCGTCCCCGTGGATTCGGTTGCTGCGTGGAGCAACCTTGTTCCATCCTGCCGTTATGTGACGGAAACCCGACAAGCCCTATTCGGCGTTGCCCAGGCGGCTTTTCGGCAGTTTGAGCGTTGCCAGGAGCGCGGCCACCGAGAAGGCCGCGGCGACCGCGAACAGCACTGAGAATGAGGCCATCGCCACGATCAAGCCGCCCAGCAGGGGCAAGAACGAGGTGACTGCAAACAGCGTGTTCTGGATGCCGATGTAGAGCGTCCTCTCCTGCTCGGGAGCGATCGCGAAGAGGTAGTTCGTGTACCCCATGAAGCTTCCCGCGCCGATTGCCGCCAGGGGGAAGAAGACCGCCATGAGGGCGAAGCGACCGAAGGTCACGGCCTGCGGAAAGAGGGAGGCGATGAGGGCGATCCCGGAAATGACGGAGTAAAGGGTCACCACGGAGATAAGGAGCCGTCTGGGGCCCTGCCTGTCATTGAGGTAGGCCCAGAGCGGGACGAGCACGACGCTGCCGGCCATCTGAACCGAGATATAGGTCCCGACGGTGGATTCCGGCACGCCGAGCACGCGGCGCGCGTAGATGATGTAGAAGGGCAGGGCGATTCCGACGGCCCCGCAGAGGAGGCGACTGGCGAGGAGGAGGCGGAACTCGCGATGTCTTCGCACGGTGGCCGGCGCGCTGCGGAGGAATGCGAGAAGCGGCTTGGGCTCATCCGCCACTTTGCCGGCGGGCTCGTGGATCAAGCTGAAGAGGATCCAGCCGGGGGCGAAGGCGAGCAGCGCGCCGGTGAAGAGGAGGGCGTAGTCCTTGGGGAAGGCGAAGGCGTCGGAGGCGAGCACGGCGCGCACGAGGGCGCCCGACCCGATGGCCCCGAGCCCGCCCCAAAACTGCCGGTGGCCGAAGAAGGCGCCGAGCTTGCGAGCGGGGACGGTCTTGGCGACGATGTCGAGGAAGGCCGGCCCGCTCAGCCCGCCGGCGAGGGAATAGCACGAGTAGGCCAGGAAGAAGGCCAGGAGGGCCGCGGTGGGCCGCGCCGGGGCGAGGAAGTATAGAAGCGGGATGGCTGAGAGAAGGCCGATGGTTCGGAGGGTTGCGGCGAAGATGTAGAGGGGGCGCTTGTGCGGCCTGGCCTGGAGGTAGTTGGCGGCGAAGAGCTGAGGGAGAAACCAACCGCTCATGCCGATGGCGGAGATGCTGCCGATGACGACCTCTGAATCCGTCAACCGGGAGACGAGCGCGGGCAGCACCGTGACCGGATCGACGAAGGCCACGCCGACGGCGAAAAGCACGCCGTTGGCGATGCCGAACCGGTAGGCGCGCCGCGTCTGCGCCGGCGTTATGTCCCTGGTGTTCTCCGACATCGGTTGTCCGAACTCCGGCCCCCGCCTCTTACATGAGAGCGCGGCCGTCCGGCCGCGCGACATTCTTCCTTCGTCGCGGGGACGGGAAGTCCTAGCCGGCGGCGAATGGACAGGTGGCGGAGCGGCCGGGGGTGTCCGAGGGGGTGAACGCGGCGGCCCGGAAATGGCAAGAGAAGGCGATCCGAACCGGTTGCCGGGAGGTGAGAGCACGTGTCGTACTTCAAGCACGACGCCGAGCAGTCCCGATACGTCACGGATCGGCTGCCCATCTACGTCTTCCCGGCGTTCGTGGGGTCAGGCCGGATCCTGCTCGGCATGGTCCTGGCCGGGATCACGACGGCCATCATGCTCCATTCGAAGGCGGGCGGCGACCCCATGTACTGGTGGCTGGCGGGCGCGGCGTATATCTCGAGCTTGGTTCTCGTGGTTTCGGGGATCTACGCCGTGAACGTCATTCCCGAGCAGCGCAAACGAGTTCGGCGTCCCCTCCCACCGGAGCCACCACCGCGACGAGTCAAACCGCTGCCCGAGGCGCCGGTGGGCGAGAGGCCGGAGGCCTCGGAGCCGGCGCGCAGAACGCGCATCGGCGATCTTCTCGTTGAGAAGTGGCAGGTGCTGAGCGCCGAGCAGCTCTCCCGCGCCTTGAGCGAGCAGGAGGATTCGGGCCACTCTCTCATCTATGTGCTGGCGAGAATGGGGCTGGTCACGGACGAGGGGCTGGAGAAGATCCTCGAAGTTCAATCCGCAGCGGCCGACCCCTGGCACGACGCTCCCCGGCACGGCTAGCGCGCATTTCATAGCCCTCACTCGCCTGGCTGTCCGCGAGAGACGCTGGCATGAAATGCGCCTGCTGGAGCCGGGCGGCTTGTGCTGCTTTTTCGTAACCTCCGACGGAGGTTATGAAACAGCTTCCAGCGTCTCCGCCGATCTCTCGATTCTCGCTTCGCCGGGGGCCCCGGCGGTTGAACGCGCGCCCCATACGTGGCAATAGGAGATGAAGCCCCCACGACGAGGGCGGCGGTCGCGCTGTCGGAGAGACATCCGGCAGGGGCGACGGCCGCGGTGTCCGCATTAGCTGCCCGCATCGGCCGGCGGCAGCGTCTGCTATCGGGTGAAGGAGGCCAGCGGAGATGGACATCGAACGTCATGGGGAGCAACCGCGCAGTGGCGCAGATGGACAGCACGCCAGCCTGTTGTGGGTGGCGGTCGTCTGGCTTCGAGTGGTGTTGGGGCTGTGCCTGGCAACCGCGGGGGGAGTCGCTTTCGGGCACGCCTGGACGAATGAGAGCCTTCCCTGGTGGGTCGTGGGGGGAGTCACGCTGCTGGTCGGCCTGCTTCTGGTTCTCTCCGGATTCTACGCGCGGAGCCGGCCCCCAGGCGTCATCCCACAAGTTATCGTTGTGGAGGAAACGCCCGAGGCGCAGGAGCCTCTGGTGCCGCTGCTGGGAGCGCTGCTCGTCTACAAGTATCAGCTCATCACCCACAAGCAGCTCCGGGATGCCCTCGAGGAGCAGCGAAAATCGGTGCCTCGGCGCCGCCTCGGCGAGATACTCGTTCTGAAGGGCCTGATCACTCTGCCCGAGTTGGAGGAGGCCCTCGCCGCTCAGCAGCCTCAGGTGCCTGAGGAAGAGGCTGTGTAGACGCTGTTTTATAGCCTCCATCGGAGGTTATGAAACAGCAGCACAAGCCGCCGGGCTCCGGAACCACAGGTAGGAACTGGAGGAAGCTGTTCGCCCATCGTTACGGCAATGGGCGAACAGCAGTAGGCGGCCGATATTCCTGCCGTTAGCTCGCATTTCCCCCGTGGCCTCGCCGTCGGCGCGGCTGTAGGCGTGGGCGCGCCCGCGCGGGGCTGCTCTCTCCGTGTCCGGCGCGATCCCTTTCCGGCTTGCCGCGAGGCAGCCGCGGGTCGTGCCACAGATGGCGGGAATAGCCGACGGCCCAAGAGGAGATGGGCGGCGGGAGGCGTAAAATGGGGGAGGCCGGCCGGCGGAGTCGGCTGGGTCCGCAGGCGCCGGCGGCGATGGAGCGGAGCGATCCGCTCTGAGCACATGATGGGACCGGAGGCACGGCCTAGGCAGGCGTCAGTCCTGAGATCGTAGCACCAGTCACCTTCCAACGTTTCCGTTGCAGCCACTGCAGCATCCACCCTCGCGCCGCCGATAATGACCAGGGGGCACGTATGACTCGCGCAGGGAATCTGCTGTGGCGACTTGGCAAGGTGAGCGGGGTGTTCGTCGCCCTCGTCTACTCCGCTTTCAGCCTGAGCGATATGATCTTCTCGTTGACCGCTTTTCTGCAGGGAGTCCCCGAGGCGAACCCCGTGATGGTGTGGCTCCTCCACCACGGCTTGTTCATCCCCGGCAAGATGGCGCTCACGGCATTCGTGGCCGTGCTCATCGGATGGTCGTATCGTCTCGAGCCGGTGCGTCCCGCCGCCTGGGGCGCCCTGCTCGTGGCGTTCTGCGTCAATGTGTATCACCTTTGGGGTCTGAGCATGGTGTGACGTGACGGCAGAAGGGGCCGGCGGCGGAAGCTGTCGCGGCCCCCTGCGCTTCCTCAATGAGAGAACGGCGGCGCCCATGCAGGCGCCGCCGTTCAGGTGAATGGAGACAACGGCGGCGCCCATTTGAGCGCCGCCGTTCAGGTGAATGGAGACAACGGCGGCGCCCATGCAGGCGCCGCCGTTCAGGTTCGTGGCAAGCCACTTTCCTGCGTCGTATTGCCGGTCAGTTGGCTATCAGCACGACGAGGATCAGCAGAAGCAGCACCGTGGTGGTATCCCACTGGATCTCATCGCCGGCAGCCTGCACCGATTCCAGGTCGCTCGCCAGCGCATGCACTTCCTGGTCGGTGAGCAGGTCCACCCGGCTCGTCGCTCCCTGATCGGTCAGGCCGAAGTCCATCAACGTCCCCTTGACCAGCTCGCGCTCGGCCGCCACGGCCTGCGTGTCCACCTGCTCCAACGACCCAGACGATGTCTGTGAAGGCACCGGGGCGGCCCAGCCGGTCGAGCCGCTGAAGGCCGCCGTCACCAGGACCACGAGGGTCAGCGCGATGATACGACTCACCTTGCTCTCCAAGCAAATCACCTCCTTCCGTCAAGCTCTCGCATTCGGATCCCGCGCCAGGCGCGAGAAAGCCTCCATTCAATCGTCTTTCGCCGGCTTGGTCTTCGCTGTCTGTCCGAGTGCGGCACGAACCTCCGCCAGGTGCATGTCTATCGTCTCAGTTAACGCAGGATCGGCGGCTCCGGCCTCTCCACGCGCGGTTTCGAGTATGTCGAGGGCCCTTTCGTGCTCGCCGTGTAGATGGTAGAGCCACCCGAGGGTGTCGAGCCCGTAGGGTCGGTACGGGCCCGCCCCCTCGACCATCGGCTCCAGGCGGCCTATCGCCTCCTCGATGCACGTCGCTTCCGCGGCGCAGAGATCGGCGAAGTTGTTCACCGCCTCGAAGGAGGTCGGGTCGGCCGCCATCGCCTGCCGAAAGCGGAAGCGCG
>Ga0307376_10000675_pt1 | contig 41726 bp, 27 predicted proteins | sample TR2MG_FD_202536 | JGI IMG/M metagenome (GOLD analysis project Ga0307376, IMG submission 202536) | Soil microbial communities from Risofladan, Vaasa, Finland - TR-2 | ecosystem: Environmental > Terrestrial > Soil > Coastal area > Acid sulfate soil | place: Finland: Risofladan, Vaasa | collected...
CTCCCTACGCCTGGCAGAACGTACTTGCCCATACCAGAGGGCACCACCAAGACATTGATAACTGACAGCTGTATTTGCAGACTTTCTAGGAGGCTGGTCTGTCCTTGACTTGATCTCACCAAATGCCAGAAGACCTCAAGGAGGGGCTCTCCAGGAATACGCAGATCCTCCTCAAGGGGAGATTCGCCGACCCAAACTGACCATAGCTTCTGAAGAAACTGGATTACTTGTTCCCAGAACTCGGGCTCTTCAAGTACCTCTTGGTTCATTGACAGAGCATGTTCCCAGGCTTTCAGTCTTCCTCTAGCTTCATCTTCTGGGACTTCGGACCCCAGCAAGTCAGAGAACGCGGGACCAAGCACCCAGTATAGAAGTAGTCGCTGTCGGCTTCTGCGCTCTTCACAAGGAATTGACCGCCAGATTCCTTGGATGTCGACACTCGGGTCCAGCATGTCTATGCCGCTTTCGTGGAGTCTCTCACTCACGGCCAAGGCTCTAGCAGCCTCCAATCCGAGGCTTACCGCCTCGTGTGGATGTCCGAACTGTACAGCGAGAGGAGCGAATTCCACTTTTGAGATCTCTAGAAGGGCACTACTATCACCTGCTGCCACAAGAGAACTTGCTCGTATATAAGTCTTCCAGGCCAGACGAGGGAGATCCGACGCGGCAGCTAGCATACCTAACTGTGTCAATAGCAGGGCCTTTGAGAAGCCCACAGGGGGCACATAGTCCCCCAAACGCTCTCGCCGAATACCAAACAGCCCCGCCTCGACGGAAGTGTAGAGTTCCCCCGTTATTGTGCGCGGCGGTGGCTGACCCGTTGCTGCCATTGCCCCAAACCACCCAAGGCTATGTCCAGCCTTGTTGAAGACCTCCCGGAAACGACGCGCGGTCACATTCCCTCTATTAACCAACCCCGTAACCAGACCGTGAATTGCAGCACATGCTTTCTTCCGATCACCAGAGGCCCAGTGAACCCAGGCCAATTCACCCATCATTTCCAACTGGTCATAGATCAGGGATTCACCTACGCGTTGCATAAGTTGAACTACCTCAATACACCGGCGTTTAGCTTCGCTCCACTCACCCATCCTACTCTTGATAATAGCTGCACGTCGTTTGGCATCTAGGCGATAGTAGGAGAAAGAGTCACCGGGAGCACCAACAGCGAGATCAAGATGAACATGCGCGTCTTCGAACTGCTCGGCATCGAACAGCACGCAGCCCGTAGTGTATTCAAGAAGAAATGATAGGCTAGGGTCTGCCGTGTCTGGCCCCTCGTCAAGTACACTGAGCGCATCCTCTACCTGCTTCAGATAATCCGCCAGAACCACGGCCTTGGCTCGAACCTGGGCTACCTGGAGTGCTACAGCGCCAGAGATAGAGGCGATGTCTCGGACCTCATCCAGCACCTTTAGGATACTGCCCCAGTCTTGCTGCTCGTTTGGCTTGTCCGCTTCGACACTCCAGACACTGTCGATAAGGTGAGAAGTTGCTTCAGCTGCCAGATCTGACTCGAACAGCCGCTGCTGTTCCTCTTCGGTCATTTGACGGATTTCCTGAAGGAACTGGCAGACTTGCTCAGATCCCTTCAACCGTGCTACAGAAAACCATATAATGTCTTCAAACTTACCGTGCAGTCTCTCTTCAGGAATGAGTGGCTTCGCACGGAGCAATCTAACCGCCTCGATCGCCCGCGGTAGCGAGACCTGCGCTGGAACGCCATTGAGCAAGAAGGGACCAGTGCTCAAATAGGCCAAAACAAGTGCATCGGAATCGTCTGGTCCAGCTTCGGCTATTAGTCGTTTCAGATCTGCGTCAAGCTCGGTTATGTCCCTCCCCACGAGAGCACGTGTCCGCACTTGAGCTGCACGCAGCATAATCCTTTGGTCCAGTGCCAGTTCAGACGGCCACTGCATATCTGGGGAAAGCACCAAGGTTGCCCATTCAACGTGCCTGGCCTGGGTGGGCGTCTCTGCCGAAAGCATAAGACGGGTCACGAATGCTGCGAAAGTCCGGTATTCACCCGCTGCCCACAGATGGGAAGCGACAACGTGAGCTTGCGATACGTTTATGACATTCTTGTCAAAGTAATACTGAGTGACGGTCCTGTGAATCTTCTCTTGCTCATCCTCTGGGAGATTCTGCCGACCAGCACCTGTCAAAAGGGGTGTGACTGCGAACTGGTTTTCCCCAACACGGTCAACCCAGGGTCCAATCAGGTCGTCTAGGCACTCACCTGGGTATTGGACGGCGGGAGAAACTGCCGCAATAGCTAGCGCCAGCGCCTCGTCGAAATCTCCCCACAACATCGATAGGCGATAAAGGAGCCTCTTCGGTGGTTCACCAAGCAAACGTAAGATTCGTCGTCTCTCATACTCGCGCACTTCCTCGGCCGGATCGCCTCGTAGGAGCGCGTCTAGCTCTTGGTTTCTAATCTGCCACTGATGGCCCTTGAGCCAATGCACTGTCGCGGCAACTAGAGTAGGATGCCCGCTTGTAACACCCAGAATGAGAGAGGAGATACCATCCTCCCTCACTTTCACTGGTGCACCTGCACTGTTCAGCATTTGTGATATATCGTGCACCGAGAAGGGCGGAAGTCCGACAACAGATACTATGCCGCGATCCATTCTAAGCAATGGTGGCAGCTCATGCTGGCTGGTGGTCAGGAGCTTAGTCCCATTCGGTGTGAATCCCGTAGCAACGGTTTCTAGGTTTCTGAACAACGCCTCGTCCTTAAGCGAGTCTGGAAGATTATCCACGACCAGAATCCCGTGCGAGCCAACGCATTCAGAAACCAGGTCCGCTAGTTTCCCGAGACTTAGCCAGCCACTGGCGTACAGATCCCGCAGATGCTCATCAATGTTCAGTTCGACCAACCAGCGAGCCATTTGCTGCTCGAAATGCAAATTTGCCGTCTTATCTTCGTGTCCTCGCAGCGAAATCCACCAAACACACCGAGCACCAGAAGCCTGGGCAATGGCCCGTGCGAGTTGTGTTTTTCCCTTACCAGGCCCGTCGACTAGAGCTAACCAGACGACGTTGGTCAGGTCGTCGCAAAGCTTACGAACCAGATCATCTCGTGGTGCGTAGATTTTGGGAGGGAAGGGAACACTATCAGGCCTAGGTAATTCGAGAGAGGGAGTACTCCCAGAGCCTAGAATTCCTACAGCCTGTTTAAGATGATCCGTTAATATTGCTTCTACTCTGTCTGAGCGCCCAACCAGCATCCTCGATGATTGGCTTGCCATCTGATCCAGACCAACAGTGGGTTCCCACGACGAAGCTGTTATGCCTTCTACTGAGGCGATACACAATTCGTTGAAACTGGTTCCCAGTGCATCAAGTGCAAGTTGATTGAGGCCTTCAAGGATTCGATTGCGTTCCGACCGGTAGTCTTGAGTATCGCTATAGCGACGGGCATTTCGGATGTTCTCCAGCAGCCGAGACTGGTAGGTCAGGGCCTCTAGGTGACGAGGATGGTCTTTACCCAGCCGACGTAACAACTGTTCCAGGCCTGCTTCATATTGAGAGAAGGCGTCCATTGGTTCGTTCATCTTCGCAGCGTGCCGGATCTCATCTTGAAGCATTCTCAGTCAGGAGTTCGGTTATAAGAGGTCTGCTAATCCAGTCGCTCTAGTCCTAGGCACATGTGCGGTAGAAAGCATGTTGCTCGGCTTCTTGCAGTCTCGGCATTGTCGTTTGTACCAAAAAGCTCAATGTCATATTGACTACCCTCCAGTTCAGCGAGTTTGAGATCCACCTTCGGAGAGTCTTGCAGTCCATTCTGACTATGACGCCAAGTACCCGCTGAGAGCTTTTGCACTAGCTCTTTACGACTGGCAGGTTCTATTTTAGTCCTATCTGCTACGCGGGCAAATCCGACTTCAGGCTTTCCTGTCCCTCCGCATCATCGCCACCTAGCCAGTTCAAGTTGGGGCCACAGTGCATAAGGAGAGTTACGAAAACGGTCGCTTTCTTAACCCATGGATCGGTTGTGCAGTTTGCTGCGAGTACCGCTTGACGTCTTGGTCAAGAAACCCGGTTCAGGAATCTACGTTAAGCAACCTATTGACTGCACGGGTTTCTTTACGCTATGATGAGCCTATGCTAATTGGCTATGCTCGGGTCTCTACCCACGAACAGAACCTTACGTTACAAACGGATGCGCTGAAGAAAGCCAGTTGTCGGAAGATCATCGATGACAGAGTCAGTGGGGCTGGTAGCGACCGCCCAGGTCTGAAGGCAGCCCTGGAGTATGCCAGAGAACGGGACACGCTGCTCATCTGGCGCTTGGACCGTCTGGGGGGTTCATTGAAGGATCTGATTGAGATCATCGGAGGGCTGGAGAAACGAGGCATTGGCTTCCGGAGCCTTCAAGAGTCCATTGACACCACCACCAGCGGTGGGCGCCTCATATTCCACGTCTTTGGAGCGTTAGCCGAATTTGAGAGGAACCTGATTCGTGAACGGACACAGGCCGGTCTTGAGGCGCTCGCGCACGAGGACGCAAAGGCGGCAGACCGAGAGCTCCTGATGGCATGAAGGTGGAACTGGCCTACAGGCTGTATGATGAGAGCAAGTACGCCATCAAGGAGATCTGCCAGATGCTGAGGAAAATTGGTTTTGTTAAGCGAAAACAGAGCCATTTGTTGGTCGAAAAGAAGGCCACTCCGGACCGATCTTCACCCTGTGCTGGGACGAGGAGGCGCGTGTCTGGCGCAGCCGGTTCGCTCGCTGCGCCGATGATTGTAAGACTTCATCAGCCGGGAATCCCCCGCTGAAGCGGCCGTCCGTTACGCCTTACACCACAAGAGATCCTAACCCAGCGTGCTCCGTATACCCTCTGCATGCTCCCGGTCGTGGGCCAGGTAGAGGCTGAGCCAATCGCAGGCCGTGCCCTCCTCACCCCAGGGAAAGAGGAACGCCCGCGCCAGGTCCCCCTGGCTCATCCCGTCCAGGGCCTCCACCAGCGACGCGCGCACCGCGTGCAGGTCGGCCCACACCGCCTCCCACGGCTCGTCGTGCCGGGCCTGGTAGTGCGCCTTGTTCCAGGCCTCAATGTCCACGACGTGCCCGACCCGGGGCGGCCGGCCGGCTGCCATCTCGCGCAGCCCCTCTACGCCCATTCTCTCCCAGTCGGTCACGTGGGCCAACACGTCTTTAAGCGTCCACTCGCCGCACACGGGCCGTGACGCGCGCTCCTCCGGCGGAACCAGGGCCGCCGCGGCCAGCAGTTCCTCACGCGCGGCAGCCAGGCGGGCCGGCAGGTGAGCGCGCCAGGCGGCCAGGATTTCCTGCACCTGGCCGATGTGCTCCTGCTCGTGCTCGAGAAAGCGGCGCAGCGCCTTGCGTGCCGTCCAGGGCTCCTCAGGGTGGCGCGTCCACCGGGTGGGATAAAGAACGGCCGATCGCTCTTCCTCGCTGAGTTGCCGCAGCCGGGCCGCGGCGGTGCGCCGCTCCATCTCCAGGAATTCAAAGATGGGCAACTCTTCGTCGTGCTCCCATTCCGGTGGCAGCGTTTCGGGCGGCACGATGCGCGAGACGTACCACTCGTCGGCGTTGCCGACGTGCCGCAGCAGGAGGCGCAGGCTGAAGGATTGGGGGTCCGGCTGCCAGTCCAGCATCTCGTCCGGCAGGTCCCGCACCAGCGCCAGCAGGTCGGCGCGCGCATAGGCCGCCCAGCGCAGGTAGCGCTCCATCTCTTCGGTAGAGATGGGCTGGCGTTCGTGGGGCAGCAGGGCGGCCGTGTCGCCGCGGTCGAAAGGGCCCGCACCGGCACTCTCGCCCGCGACCTCGACCTCGATCGGTTCTTCTGCCACGGGAGCGGATTCCCCGTGGCGCTTCAGCCAGGCATGATAGCCACGGATGGCGCCGGGCACCCGGCTCAGCGCCTCGGCGCGGCTCAGCGCGCGGGCGATGCAGCCGGGCAGGTCGAGCACGTGGACCATGCACCGGCCATCGGGGGCGACCTCCAGGTAGACGGGGTAATGGGCCATTGGATATCCTCCTCTCCAGGCGACAGTCAAATCATGGGCGCTCTCAGCCCCCGTCCTCGGGGGCGGCCTGGGCGGACACCCCTGCCAGGAGCGGCCGGCCGCTGCATGGGACGCCCCGGGACGGGGCTGGGAGCGTTTTCCATCAGTGGCCGCCCGCCGCATGGGACGCCCCGGGACGGGGCTGGGAGCGTTTTCCATCAGTGGCCACCCGCTGCATGGGACGCCCCGGGACGGGGCTGGGAGCGCTTTCCATTAGCATCGCAAGGCCGCCATGCTCTCGGCCGTGGCGATCGGCGACTTGTGGCAGTGCACCAACTTCCACTGGGGCGCATCGGCCGTGCCAAAGTTGTGGAAGACGCGCGTTTCGTGGTGCGACTTGTGCGTCACGCCCCCCTTGCTCACCGCGCGGATCAACAGCGTGTAAGTCACGATGGCGGTATCGCCGTACAGTTGTACCCGGGGCTGCAGGATTTCGTGTTCGACGCGGCCATCCCCGTCCTGGCCGGGCGTCACCCCGCCACTGACCACGGCGGTGTGGACGCGCAGTTCCCGCAGGTGAAAGTCAATCCCGTCAATGCGTTGGGGCGAGATGTACCACTCGAAGAAGGAGACGTCCTCGGCCGTGGTGGCCCGGTAGGTCTCCGGGTCGCTGTCCCAGATGCTCTGCAAGTTGCGGTGGAGGGTGTCCAGGATCGCCTGTGTAGGATCGTGCATGTGCCTTCCTCCCAATGCTTCTACTTCCTTGCATTCTACCCCGCGCGGCTTGGATGCGCAAATTGACTTTCGCACACGGCGGCAATATAATAAGAATGCGCGACCAACGGTAACTGCTCAGGTAGGAGGTACAATTACACAGAGTTGCACGGAGAATACACAGAGGCACACAGAGGATAGTTATTAAGAGGCCATGCAACCTCTGTGTTTCTCTGTGTCTCCTCTGTGAATCTCTGTGACCTGAGCAGTTACGACCAACGAAGGAGAACCCGATGGGAAAGATCAAGGAATACGACGTCGTGGTCGTGGGGTCGGGGGCCGGCGCCATCGTCGTCGAGTATGCCCTCTCGGAAGGGCTGAAGGTGGGCTGGGTGGACAAGGGGCCGCTGGGAGGAACGTGCCTGAACGTGGGCTGCATTCCCACCAAGATCCTCGTTGCTCCGGCCGACCGCGTGGTCGAGATCCAGGAGGCCAGGAAGTTGGGCATAGATGCCGAAATCAGGCAGGTTGATTTCGGGGCCATCATGGAGCGCATGCGCCGGATGGTCGGCGAGGACCGGCGCCACATCCGGGAGGGCATCGGGCTGGCTCAGAACCTGGATTTCTACGAAACGGAGGCCCATTTCACCGGCCCGTACACATTGCAGGCCGGCCGCCAGAAGATCAGGGGCAAAAAGATATTTCTGGCCTCTGGCGCCAGGCCCTTCATCCCTCCCATCGTGGGCATTGGCAAGGCGCGGTACCTGACCAATGAAAGCGTCCTGGAACTGCGCGAGCGGCCCGCGAGCCTGGCCATCATCGGCGGCGGGTACATCGGGGCCGAGTTCGGCCACTTTTTCGCCGCCATGGGCACCCGGGTGACGATCGTGCAGCGCAACGAGCGACTGGTGCCGGAGGAGGAACCCGAGCTCTCGGCCTTGCTGAAGAAGAAGATGGCGCAGCGCATGGACGTGTACACCGGCACCGAGGTGGTCGAGGTCAAAGGGGCGGACCAAGGGTACCAGGTGATCGGGAGCGACGTTCATACCGGAGAGCAAAGGGAATTCACAGCGGAGCAGCTCTTGCTCGCCGCCGGAAGGCAATCCAACGCCGACCTGTTGAAGGTCGAGAAGGGCGGCATCGAGACGGATGGGCGGGGGTACGTCCAGGTCAACGAATATCTCGAGACCAACGTAGAGAACGTGTGGGCCTTTGGTGACGCCATTGGCAAGCACATGTTCCGGCATTCGGCGAACCGGGAGGCGGGTTTGGCCTGGCACAACAGCGTGCATGACCACAAAGCGCCTATGGATTATCGAGCCGTGCCGCACGCGGTCTTCTCCCACCCCGAGATTGCCTCGGTCGGCCTGACGCAGGAACAGGCGGAGCAGGAGTTCGACGTCCTGGTGGGCACGGCGAAATACCTGGACGTGGCCAGGGGGCAGGCGATGATCGAGACGGATGGCTTCGCCAAAGCGATCGTCGAGAAGGGCAGCGGCAAGATCCTGGGCTTTCACGTCATCGGCCCTTATGCGTCTATCCTGATCCAGGAGGTGATTGACGCCATGGCGAATGGAGGGAACGCCCGCCTGGTCACGCAAGGGATGCACATCCATCCGGCGCTGCCTGAATTGGTCGTGTCCACCCTGTATAATCTCCATGAGCCCGGCTGATTGGAAACACAGAGAGACGCGGAGAGGCAGAGACGCAGAGAATCTACACAGAACCTCTGCGCCTCCCCGCCTCTGCGACTCTGCGTTAAAGGCATCAGGAATCAACGCAGAGACGCGGAGAGGCAGAGACGCAGAGAATTTACACAGAACCTCTGCGCCTCCCCGCCTCTGCGACTCTGCGTTAAAGGCATCAGGAATCAACGCAGAGACGCGGAGAGGCAGAGACGCAGAGAATTTATACAGAACCTCTGCGCCTCCCCGCCTCTGCGGCTCTGCGTTAAGGTGTCGTACGATCAACTCGCCATGATAAGGAGGAGGGGAAACCATGGGGGATCAACTGGCGCTGTTCATTGACTTTGAAAACGTGGCGATCTGGGCGGAGGAGCATTTCTTCGACCTCGAGCTGGATCGCCTGATGGAGTACCTGCAACGCCGGGGGGCCGTGGTCGTCAAGCGCGCCTACGGCGACTGGGGCCGGTTTGACAGGTATCGCGACGATTTGCTGGACAATTCCATTGACCTCATCCAAATGTACAGCATCCGCCCTGGCAAGAATCGGGCCGACATTCGCCTGGCGCTCGACGCCTTCGAGACGGCCACCACCCGTCCCCAAATCGGGACGATCGTCGTCGTCTCAGGTGACAGCGACTTTGGCGCCCTGGCCTCCAAGCTGCGGGAATACGGCCGGCACGTCCTGGGCATCGGCCCCAGCGAGATCACTCACCCGCTGCTGGTCAAAGCGTGCGACGAGTTTGTGTACATGGAGACCATACTCGGGCCAGAGCCCGAAGCCGCAGTCCCCATGCCGACGAGCCTGGCGGCTTCCTACGAAAGTATATTTGCCAAGGTCATCGCGGCGGACCTGGAAACCCGCCGGGACGTACTGCGGGATATCTATCGTGAGCTGAGTGAGCGACCCGGTGAATGGGCCCCCGGCGCGTTACGCGACGAGCTGGAACTGCGCTACGAGTCCAAGGGGTTGGTACGCAGCAGGAAACTCCTGTACAGGATCTGGCAACTGGGGTTCCATCAACGAGCCTACGAGCATCTCGACAATGCACCGCTCAGTACCACGGTCAGGCTGGCCGCAGACATCAACAGCCAGGCCGCGTTCATCGTTCGAGCCGAGTCGGGATTCGTGTATGCCGTGGTCGAGTCCGGTCTCCAGATAGACCGGGCTGAACTGGCGTCCGTCTTGTTGAACGACCCCACCCAGGTCGAGTACATCCAGGAGTTGCTGGACGACCTGGAACGGCGCAAATGCATCGCGCGGGTGAACGGCCGGTATCGCCTCCCCGGCCGTAGCGCCAATCCATTGCTGGACGATCCACACCTCCAGGTGGTGGTCCGTGACCTGAAAGCGGCCCAACTGCCTGAGGGCCTGGACGGGGACGTCGAGACGGCCAGGGTTCTGGCCAGGAGTGGCATGGCGAAACGAACGAACGACTTTGCCGCCTCGGCCCAGGATTACCTGGTCGCCTGCCGCCTGCTATGGGATGCGGTCGAAAGGCAGGACCCCAAGGCCACGCTGGAGGAACTGCGCTGGTACGTCGCCTCCTACGCCTCGGTCAAGGCCGGCGAGCTGTCTCAGGTTCACCGCAAGTACGCCGCTGCACAGCCCTATTACCTGGCCTTCTTCTCCCTGCTGCAGGAAGGTACGCCGCTGTGGGATCGGATGCGCAGGCTGATCAACCCCATGCTGCACTTTTACTGGCGGAACATCGCGCGCCAGATGGGCATCGCCCTGGAATCCACTGTCTCGCCGGTTGACGCGGCGGTCCTGATGGCCACGCACACGGAACTGCGGGAGAAATGGCAGGAGGCGACCAGGCAGTTGGCCCAGATCAACCCAGACGTACTCCGGCGGGTGGCGAGCCAGATCAGGCTCGTCCAGGGGGATTCACCGCAAAACGCGCAGGTGGCCGAGCAAATCGAGCAGATGTTGAAAGACTGAACGCACCGGACGTCTGTGTCAGTCGTGCGATTTCAAAACGCAGAGACGCAGAGACGCAGAGACGCAGAGGAATCCATAAGAACCTCTGCGCCTCTCCACCTCTGCGCCTCTGCGTTAAACCAGGCTCACCGCATCCCTTGTCCGCCTGTCACGTTGATGGCCTGGCCGGTCATGTAACTGGCCTGATCCGACGCCAGGAACACCACCACGTTGCACACGTCCTCGTACGTGCAGCCGCGCCTCATCGGCACCTGCTCGATGTACTTTTGCCGCACCTCCTCTTCCGTGATGCCCCACTTTTTCGCGTACTGCTTGTACAGCGAGTCCACCCACAAGGGCGAATCGAGCAGGTTGCCCGGACAGACGGCGTTGACGCGCACCCCGTACTCGGCCAGTTCCAGCGCGATAGACTGCGTCAGCCCGATCCCGCCGAACTTGCTGGCGGCGTAGGCGGAACTCTTGTAACTGCCCTGCTTGCCCGACTTGGAGTTGATCTGGATGATGGCGCCGCTGCGCTGCGCCTTCATGACGCGCGCGGCGTGCTTGGCGCATAAAAAGTAGCCCACCAGGTTGACCTCGATCACCGCCCGCCACCGGTCGGCCGGGAACTCGTCCACCCCCTCCGCAATGAGGATGCCGGCGTTGGAGACCAGGACGTCCAGCCGCCCGAATTCGTCCACGGTGCGCCGCACCATGCCTTCCACCTGCCCCTCGTCGGTCACGTCTACTCGCACGGCGAGCGCCCGGCGGCCGGTCTGGGCGACGATCTCGGCGGCCACCTGCTCCGCCCGCTCCAGGTTCAGGTCGGCGACAGCCACGTGCGCGCCCTCGTGCGCCAGCCGGAGGCAAATCGCCTCTCCTAACCCTTGCGCCCCGCCGGTAACGAGGGCAATTCGATCGTGTAGGTTCTTGTCCATAGCATCCTCTCAGGGATTAGGGATCAGTGATCAGTGATCAGTGACCCGTGAAACGTGACTCGTGGTACGTGTTCCGTGGTGCGTGTTCCGTCACGGACAATGCAACACGCATTACGAATTACGAATTACGAATTACGAATTACGTTTCACGGCAGCATCAACCGCAGAAATTCCTCCTCCGCCTCCACCGTCCACTCCCGCCCGTCCTTCAGTTTGGCGTAGACGGTGGGGAGTTGGTCCTTCAGGTCAGCCAGGGCGGTGAGGGGCAGGTCCTTGATCTGCGGGTAGATGACGATCTTGCCGGGGTAGGCGGTGTCCCGCACCGCCTTGAGGCCGTCCCGGGCGGCGTTGAGCGAGCCGACCGCCGCCACCGAGCGGTTGGGCGACAACTGGCCCGCCTCCGCCTGGTGCAGCATCAGCCGCAGGTCGTCAATGGTCGAGGCGGAGTGGCCGATGACGCGCACGTCCCTCAGGTAGACGTCGCTCAGGTCGAGCCGGGCCACCGTCCCGCGCGCCACGCCGGCGAAGATGTTCATCACCCCCCCGGGGGCCAGGTACCTGGCCGCGTCGGAGATGACGGCCGGCACCGGCGCCAGGACGACGACGTCGTCAAAGCCCTGCTCCTTGAACGGGGCCATCCCGGCCGCGTAGGCCTGCTGGTCCGTCGGGTTGAGGCAGAGCAGGCGGATGCCCCTGGCCTGCGCTTCGGCGGCGAAGGAGTCGCACAGGTCGTTCAGCCGCAGGTCACTCACGTCGGTACACACGATGGTGGAGGGGCCGCCGGCGACCTGGATGGCGCGCTGGACGTGCATGCGGCCCATCGGCCCCCCCGCGCCGGCGAACCAGGCCCGCCCGCCCGGCTTGAGCGTCGAGCGCACCGGCACGTCGCGGTAGGCGCGGGCCACGTCGGGGCCGCGGCCGCCGACGTAGACCCAGCGATCATAGTGCACCCGCCCGACGTCCACCTCGACCGGGCGCGGGAGCGGCTGGCCGGCGATGATGGCCATGACGCCGAAGGGGGCCAGGTATGGGCTGACTTGCTCGATGAGGTCGGGGTCGGCACCCAATATGATGACGTCATCCACCTGCTCCACGGGCGGGGCAGCAACGTCGGCTACTTCGAGGACCTCGACGCCCAGCGCTTCGGCGCGGGTCTTCAGCCAGGTCGCAAAGTCGGGGGGGACGTTCGTCAGGAGGAGGCGGGAGGGGTGGGAGGTGGAGTCGAAGCCGGTGCTGACAGCATACCCCCCTCCCCCAGCCCCTCCCCCTGGGGGGAGGGGGGATTCTACTCCAGCCCCTCCCCCTGGAGGGAGGGGAGTAGAGAGATGCTGCTGCCCTCCCCCTGGGGGGAGGGGGGTGGAAGATGCGCCGATGATCCAGGTTGTGCCGCCGGGTTTGAGGCTGGTGCGGTATTTCAGTTGGTAGGCGGCGATGACGCAGGCCCACGGCTCGGTGAGCGCGCTCTCGGCGTAGCCGGTGGAGGGCTGGACCGGGAGCAGGTAGTTGCCGTCGTCGCCGTCGAGGATGCGCTGGTCAATCACGCTATACTGCGAGAGGCCCCCCTGGATCATGTAGCCGTAGGCCAGGTTGACGCCCTTGACGTAGATTTCGGCCTGGACGATGAAGCGGTCGCCCATGTGGTACTGGTCGCGCAGATTCTCGCCCACACCGGCGACGGTCAGGCTCACTTCGTGGCCCAGCACGACCGGGTCGGCCTGGATGTCGCGGAAGATGCGCGGGTGCTGGTCGCCCAGCCGGATGACCTTGATGTCGGAAAAGCACAGGCCACAGGCGTCGTGGCGCACGAGCAGTTCGTCGGGCCCGTACTGGGGCAGCGGCACCTCGATCGGCTGCCCATCCTGTCCCAGGTTCTCGAAGCCCGCGCCGTACAGTGGCCACAGGCAGTTACGATTCGGGAGCGGCGCATCGCCCCGCCGGTAAACAGCTATCTTATCAGGCATAGGTTTCTTCTCTCCATTCTGGCAGCACGTCCCTCCCAGCGCCGCCTGTTCTACGGCGCGGCCCCTCGCCGAGGCCGCACCTGGAAGAGCCGGTGCTGGGTTCGCATCCCCACTCCCAGCGCCGCCTGTTCTACGGCGGCGCTACCTCGACCACCGCTCCTGGATCGGCAGGAGTTCCGGGAACGGGGCGTGCGGCTCCGCCTGGTACCAGTAGCCCAGCGAGGCGATGTCGTCGGTGAGCGGCTGGAACTTGGCGTTCGGCCACCAGCCCAGCGCCTGGATGGTGACCTTGAGGTCGCGCTTGAAGCGGATGGGATCCAGCACGTGCCAGCGGTAGAGGCCGTGCCGCGGCACTTCGCCCGGCTCCTTGCGGTAGAGGGGATAGCCCAGGAAGGGGGTAGAGTAGGTCTGCCCGTCGAAGCACCACGCGCCGCCGAAATAGTCCTCCGTGCCGGTGCCGCAGATGGTGGGATGGCTGGCGTCGCCGTCCAGGTAGAACTTGATCTCCCCCTCCCCCCACCAGCCGTTGGAGAATTGGGTCCAGGCCAAAAAGGTACCCACGTAGTGGCCGTGCCCGCGCACCCCCTCGAGGATCGTATGCTCGGGCTGCTGGCGCGTCGTCATGGAGCGGCGCCACTGAGCGTGGAAGTAGGCACTGGCCGCCGGAACCTCCGTCAGGGCGTAGGTAACCTGGTAGAAGAAGCCGCCGATCGGCTCCCGCCGCTGGTTCTCGACCGTGATGCGCGCGTGCTTCCGGAAGGGCATGGGCCAGTAGCAGTTAAAGCCGCCCGAGGGATTGACCGCCACCGGCAACGAGTTCACGTTGTAGCGCAGGCCGTGCCCGTTGCAGAAAAAGTCGCCCAGGGGAGCCTCGACCGAGGGCTGCTCCTCCTCATCCCAGTAGAAGCGCAGCACCGCGTCGCGGTAGGCCTCGGCGCTGGCGGTGATCCAGACGTGCTGGACGACGCCCGGCCCGGCGACGTCGGCCAGCGTGGTGGTCGTGCCGGGCTGCAGCGTGATGCACGGCCGTACCTTCCAGCCCGGCCCCAGCATCGAGGCCGGGTTCCATTCGTCGGGCACTTCCTTGGCCCCGCCGCCCCGCTCCCCCGCCGGGTTCTCGGCGGAGATGGAGCGGGTCTCGGCGTCGGATAGCAGCGGCAGGCTGCCTAACCCCAGGTTCAGCAAATTCGGTGATTCCATAGCGATACCTCCGTTGGTGTCTCGTCAAAACTCGAAGGGATTTGGATCACGAAAGTCGCGAAATCGCGCGAAATCCACGAAAGGCTTCTCGCGACTTTCGTGTCCCCTTTCGTGTGTTTCGTGATCCAAACTACCCGTCCAACCTTGCCAGGATTTCACCTGGCGACATCATCGGGTCGAGTCGTCCAAGCCGGGCCAGCCCCGCCGGCCCCGGCTCCACCCGCCGCCCCACGCGGGTGTAGAAAGCGTTGCGCTCCCGCCGGGATGGCAGGTGGGCCCTGGCCCACTCGCTCTGATAGCCCAGCCCCAGCGCGCGCTGGAGGGCCGTGTGCCCGTAGATGAAGTACGCACCGTCCATAAACGGCTGGCGCAGCGGGGCCAGTTCCGGCGCGTCGAAATCGTCCACCCACTTTTGCCCGAAACTGTTCATCTCCGTCCCCACGTTCAGCGGCAGCGCCAACTCTCCCGCCAGCCTTACGACCTGGACCAGGTTCTGCACCTTGACGCGGCGGGCCTCGGGGTCGGCGACGTTCCAGTTGCGGTCGGGGATGACGTTCAGCGCGACCACCCCCTTGCCGATCAGGAGGTCCAGCAACTCCTCCATCGCCTGCTCGCCGGCCGAGGTGCCGTCCAGCCAGGTGGCGCACGGGAGCGCCCCGCACGCCACGATCAGCCTGTGGAACTCGTCCACGCCGGGGAAGGTGCCAGGGCCGGGCTGCACGTACCCCACGCCGCCCCGTTTCATCAGCCTGGCGCGGATCAGGTTCTGGAATTTGGGGCCATCGCCGATGAGCGCGACTACCTGCTCGCGCTCGACCCCCAGTTTGTCGGCCCACAAGCTGGCCGGATCGGCGACCGTGCGCTCCGCCGCCCGCACGTAGGCGACGATGATGTGCCGCTCGGTGGCGGTGCCGCCCGGCGTGAGCGGCAGCACGTCCCGCTCGTAATCAATCGCTACCGGGGCCAGGTGGCCGTTTACGCGCTCCACCAGCCCCCGGTTGCGTTCAGCGGCCCGCTCGCGCAGGCGTGCCAGGATGGGGGCGACCTCCCCGGGCACCCAGCCCGAGGTGAACCCGATGCCCATGTGGTACGCCACACCCGGCTCGCCGGGGGAACTGATCTCGCGCGTGGCGAACTCGGGGAGGAACACGCGCGTCTCGACGCCGGCGCTGGCGCGCATCTCGACCAGGTCGCAGGCGGCCAGGAACTCGTCCACGCCGTCCAGCACGTCGAAATCCACGATCCCGGCCAGGCGGAAGCCGTGCCGTTTGGCCAGCCAGGCTAGCCCGGTGGGGGAAAGGCCGTAGGCGTTGAAGGAGAAAAAGGTGTGGCAGTGCATGTTGGCGCGGAAGCCGCGCGCACGGAAGCCGCGCTGCATGTCCGCCTCCGGCTCGCATGGGATCGCCCCCTGCCGGGCCAGTGAGGCCAGTTCCGCCAGCGCCTCCGCGCGGACGGCAGGATCGAAATCGTTGAGTTTCGTCTCCAGGTCGGCGATGCGCTGTTCGATCTTTGGCCTCCTTGTGGCACGCAGATGAACGCAGACTCCCGCTGCTTCCCGCTTCTTGCTCCCTGCTCCCTGATCACTAATCCCCGTGCTACTCCCCACTCACCCGCCGCCGATAGAGTTCGTCGGGGCGGGTATGGATGCGGGCCACGTCCCTCGCCGTAAAGAAGCGCGGCCCGCCCAGCGCGTAGGTACCCAGGAGCACCCGCGCCGCCTTGACCGCCATGGCGGTGATATTCTCCACCTGTTGCGCCGTGCGCCCCAGGGCGATCAGGCCGTGGTTCTGCATCAGGATGACCTTGGGCACCTCGTGGTACTCGTGGATATATTTGTCAATCGCCTCGTACACCGCGCGGGCCAGCGGCACCCCGGGGTCGGTGTAGGGTACGTAGACCGAGGCCGGGCCGCAATAGACGACGTGATCGGGGAAGAGCCGGCCTGCCATCGCCTGCTCGGCCTGCTGGGAACAGAGAACCGCGTTGATGGCGGTGGGGTGGGTGTGGCCGACAAAGTTGACCTCCTCCAGTTGCAGCGCCAGTGCGTGCAGTACCGTCTCGACCGATGGATGGGCGGCGACCGCCGGGTCCACCCTGGCCGCCTTCAGGCCTGCCTTGGCCTCTTCGTCGCTGAGGTCTCCCTGCTCCAGCAGGGCCAGCGCCCGGTCGAAGCGCACCCGCACGAAGCCGGCCTGGTCAATCGTGCGCAGTTCGGTGCCGCTGGCCTTGACCCAGAAGGTCTCGGCGTCAGCCCGCGCCGAGGTATTCCCCTCCCCCAGCATCGCGCAATCCAGCGCCGGGTCCCCCAGGCGGTTCGACATAGTGACAAGTTGGGACAGAACATCATTGTGTTGCATAAGGCTCCCTGATGACTCATACTACGTGGAGCGTGTTTCGTGGTCCGTGTTTCGTGAGCAGTCCACGACGGAACACACAATACGGAACACGCAACACGCAACACGTTTCACGTTTCACGCTTCACGTTTCACGCTTCACGTTTCACGTTTCACGCTTCACGTTTCACGTTTCACGCTTCACGTTTCACGCCCCAAACACCTTCCTCATCCTCTCACAATAGTACTGCACGTTCTCCCACCTGGCGTCGGGGGCCAGCCGGTGGTCGGGACAGGGGACGTAGCCGCCCAGGTCCACCAGAGACTTGAGCCGCTCGATCTCGGCGTCCACCGCCGCATAGTCGTGGGCAAAGACCCGCTTGTCCATCCCGCCCACGCCGCGCAGTTCCCGGCCGTACTTTTCCCGCCACGGCGCGATGCTGCCGCCCCACACCCCCACCTCGATCGGGAACATGGTGTTCACGCCGTTCTCCAGCCAGATGGGGACCAGCGTGTCAATGTTGCCGTCGCAATCCAGCGAGACGAGGTGGACGCCGTGACGATGGAACAGGTCCGCGATGCGCCGGTAGTGGGGACCGACCTTCTCCCGGAACACCCGCGGGTGGATCAGCGGGCCGCTGCGGAAACAGATGTCCTCCCAGAAGTGGCCAAAGTCGAACTGGATGCCGGCCTCCAGCACCCGCGCCGTGCACCGGTAGCAGAGTTCCCCCACCGTCTGGATGATCTCGTCGAACAGCGCCGGGTCGTCCACCTGCAAGTAGGCGGACCCCACCAGCCCCAGCCAGTTGCGGATGCGCCCGTACAGGCTGCCACAGTACAGGCCGTAGGGGGTTTCCCACTCCCCCCGTCGCAGGTAGTCGAGGCCCCCCTGACCGAACGGCAGTTCTTCTTGATCGGTCTTGACGCTCGCGGTCGTAACCCGCTCCTCGCAGAACTGGAGCCGGGGCAGGAAGAACTCTTCCCACTCCTTTCTGCCCTTGAGCAGGTGGTCCACCTCGGTCGGGATCGAGGTGACCCCCTCCTTCTTGATGACGATAGCCCCGTCCTCGTTGAGCACCTTGCTCCCCGTCGGGCAGTTCCTCCAGCACCCGCTCTTCAATCGCAGGCCGCAGCCCCGCGTCCGGGTCAAAACAGTGGCTCCAGTTAAAGTCGAAGCCAAGCCGCTGGGTGATCGCCGCGTCTGCGCGATTCCCGTCCTTCCAGTTCACGGCCTCTTCCACAGTGACGTGCCCCTTGGCCGCCCACTTGTGCAGGGTCTCTTCCCAGAACCCAAAATGCACCAGCGGCAGCCGGTCGTAGCTCTGATAATTCAGGATGGCCAGTGTTCTCTGACGGTTGTTCATACTCTCCTCTTTGCATAGAACGCAGATGCACGCAGATCAACACAGATACACGCAGACAGGAATACAGCGATCTGCGTTGGTCTGCGTTTGTCTGCGTTCATCAGCGTTCGAGAGTCATGCACCCGGATAGCCCCCGCCGGAGCCTGCGGCGCTGCCCCGCTCCCGCGCCACCTGGGCCGGATAGTCGCTGGCCTGATAGGCCGTGATGGGGTCGGGATGCAACCCCATCTCGACCCGCACTTGCGCCAGGAGCGGGCGCACGTCGGTCTCGTAGGCGTCGGCCAGCACGCGATAGGCCCCTAGCACGTCCTGTGCGGCCCGCCGCGCGGCCAGCGCCTGCCGGTCCACCACCAGCGCCTTGGCGTAGGCGACCTGGCAGTTCAGCACCGACTGCAGCATGGCCTCCAGTTTGGGCTCGAGGTTGTGCGACTGGTCAATCATGTAGGCGACGTTGCGGGCGCAGGCCGAGACCCGCCCGTCGGGGTCCCGTTCCGCCTCGACGATCTCGTTGTAGATCAGGAACAGCTCAAAGGGATTGACCGTGCCAACGATCAGGTCGTCGTCGGCGTACTTGCGGCTGTTAAAGTGAAAGCCACCCAGCAGCCCCTCGTCGAGCAGGAAGGCCACGATGTGCTCGACGTTGGTCCCCGGTGCGTGGTGACCGGTGTCCACCAGCACCTGGGCCTGGGGGCCGAGGCGGCGCGCCACCGTCGCTGCTATGCCCCAGTCGGCCAGGTCGGTGTGGTAAAAGGCTGGCTCGAAGAACTTGTACTCGATCAGCATGCGGCTTTCCGCGGGCAACGCGGCGTACACCTCGGCCAGCGCCTCCTCCAGGCGATGTTTGCGCCCCCGCATGCTATCCTGGCCGGCGTAGTTGGTGCCATCGGCGAACCACAGGCTGAGCAGGTGTGAGCCGGTGGTCTCCATGATCTCGACGCACTCCAACACGTGGTCCACCGCCCGCCGCCGGACGGCCGGGTCGGGATGGCAGATGGAGCCGAACCTGTACACGTCGTCCTGGAAGGTGTTGGGGTTGATGGCGCCGATGTGGACCCCCTGGCCGGCGGCGTACTGCTTGAGCGCAGGCCAGTCGTCCACCTTGTCCCAGGGGATGTGCAGCGCCACCGACGGCGCGACGCCGGTCAGGCGGTGGATAAAGCCGGCGTCGGCCAGTTTCTCGTACACGTCGCGGGCCGCCCCGGGCCAGGCAAAGACCTTGAAGCGGGTGCCGCTGTTCCCGTAGCCCCAGGAGGGGGTTTCGATGTGTTGCGCCTTCAGGGCGGACTTGGCGGCCTCCACGTCCACGCCTTGCGCGCTCAACTTCTCGGCCAGTTGGTTGTATAGTACCTCATGTTCAGCCATGGGTATAGCTCCTTGTAGCTGCAAAAACCTTCAAACAGACACTATCCAGGCCAAAGGGGACCAGGATGTAGTCGTCCGTCCAGCGGCTCTTGTCGCGGAACTCGCCGGGGCCGGTCCAGGCCCGGTCGCCGCCGGCCAGGTGGTGCGGCCCCAGGAGGTTGCGCAGCGTGCCCACCAGCTCGATTTCTATCACGTTCTCGCCGGGACGCAAACCCACGCTGACGTCCACCCGGTGCGGCGGCCAGGCGACGGTGCCCTGGTGCTGGTCGTTGAGGCGCACGTGGGCGACGGCGGCGCGCAAGCCCTGTATCTCGAGCACCGGACGCCCGTCGAGCGGAGGCAGCGTGACCGCCTGGCACAGTACAGCCCGGCCGGCAAAGAAGGGCAGACCCTGCCGTGTCAGGTCCACCCCCAGGCCGTCCGCCCTCTCCACCGCCCGGACGCACCCCGGCAGGTCCGTCACCCGGAAATCAGGCGCATAGCGGTCAAAGACCTGGCCGGTGTGCCGGCCCTCCTCCCCCAGCCGCCGCCCGGCCACGCCGAAATCGCCGACCAGGTACACGCTCTCCAGCTCCACGCCCCGGGCGAACACCCCGCTGAGCACGACCTCGTTCCGGCCGGCCCGCACGAGCGTGCTGACGTCCAACTTGCGGAAGGAGATATCGGTCCACCAGCCCTCGTCGCCGCCTGCCACTGGCTGCCCGTTGACCGCAATGTGGAAGCGACCGGGCGACTCCACGACCAGGTAGACCGGCGCGGTGGGGCAGACGGCCACGTCGAAGGTGAAGCGCAGGGCGAAGGGCGCGCCGGCACCCACCCGGGCGATGGCGGCGTGTGCATCCAGGACGTGCAATGGCTCGCTCCAGCCGCCCTCTCCCTCGCCGAGGCGCATGTGGACTGTATCAAGCGTCAGCGCGTTGGGGCCCTCCAGCGCCAGGTGCCAGGTGTTGTCCAGCGGGATCTCAGCCTTCAAGTCTTCCGAAGGCTGGCACACTTCCGAGTTCTGGGCGGGGGGCTGATCACGGTGAAGCACGAGCAGGTGGGAGCCAGCCGGCGGAAAGTCGAGCACGACCTGGGTGACGCCATCGCGTTGGGTACCAGGCAGCGCGCGTACCTCGCCGGTGGCCAGGTCCCAGGCCTCCAGGCGGCCGGTGTTCCGCAGTTGAACGGTGGCGGCGCCACCCGCGTCGAGATCAGTGTTGGCCAGAAAGTAGCAGTCGGCCTCACCGGTACGCCGGTGATGGGCCCAGATCGAGGGCCGCCCCGGGACACGGACGTCGAAGGGCAGGACCTGATCCAGAGCAGCGGGTAGGTCGGCGAGCTTCACCACGCGGGCCTCCGGCGGCAGCACCGGCCCAGCAGCGGGCCGGCCATCCACCCGCGTGGGCAGCGGCTCCAGTGCCAGCAGCGGGCCGCCAGCCGCTGCAAACTCGCCCAGCAATTGGACGGTGTTCTTCGCCAGCGTGAGCCCGGGCGGCACGACCACCACCCGGTACGCCATGCGTCCCACGGCCAGCCGTGGTCCCGCCTCGTCGGTCACCACGCGCCCCTCGCCCGCTGCCCCTGGCTCCATCAGCATCTCATCCCCCAGGTGAAAGTCCCGCTGGGCACGCATCAACGTCATCAGTAACCCGTCGAGCGCCCGGTCGAGTTGATCCACCTCCCAGGTCGCGCCAGGCCGATAGAGCGCCCAGGCGCTGCCCCCCGGATGGATCACCAGGATGTCCACCACGCGCTGGCCCTGGCTGAGTGCGTAGCTCAGGCGGGCGAAATAGACGGCGACCAGGCGGTTCTCGGGCCACCAGGGCTGCTGGTAGAACACGTTTTGCGGGTAGTCCCGCTTGCGCTCGCCGCGCATGCTGTAGAGGGAAACGTGCGGGGTGTTCAGGTTGACGCCCAGGACGTAGGCCCAGTCACCGATCCACTTGCGCCCGGTGTGGGCGAAATCCTGCCCCGAGCAGCCATAGTTCTCGCACAGCGCGCGGGGCTTTCCCAGTTGGCACACCGCGCTGTCCAGTTGTTTGACCGTCAGGATCGTGCCGGGGCCGGCGTTGATCAGCCGCCCCAGCTTGTCTATGCCCGGCAGGTGCATGTGGGCGTAATGGGGCATCGCGGCACCCAACCACTGCGTCTGCTCTCGCAGGCTATCTTCGGCGTTATAGTGGCCGGTGTAGGCCAGGCCGTGCGCGTCGCACCACTCGTACACCTGCCGCGTGTAGCTCTCGAGGAAGCGTTGGGTGACGGTGCGCCAATAGTCGTACCGCACCCTCTGAGGGCCTCCCAGGTCTGCCAGGCCTGGCAGGTCTGCGTCGAAGAATAGCGCGGGCAAATAGGGCAGCAGAGCGTAGGCATTGTGGGCCTGGAAATAGGCCGGGAAGTCGTCGGTCCAGGGGATGGCGGGCAGAGAGGCACCGGGGCCGCGGTGCAGGAGGCCCGGCTCGTCGGTGAATATGCCCGGCACGGCTCTGCCAAAGTCACTGCCCACGAGCCGGGCATACGGTTCATGGGTAGCGTCGAGGAACGCGCGCACTGCGACGGGGTTCAGCACGTCGAGGTAGGTATAATCGTTGAGCCGGGTCTGGCCCAACGGCGAGACCAGCGGGTAGAACTGTACCACGCGCTCGTCGTCGCCGGCCAGGTCCGGCACGTTCACAGGGCGCAAGTCTGCCAGCCGCCCCTCGACCTCGCGGGCGGCGAAGGTGGCGATACGCTCGGCGACCAGGGCGGGCCGGTTGTCCACCTTGCAGGCCAGGTGCCGGGCGCGGTATTGGGGGTTAGAGGCGACGCTCAGGCCGCCCGCAAAGCCACTGGGCCACTTATCCTCGTCGTACAGCCAGGCCCCCAGGCCGCGCTCACGGGCGGCATCCACGCAGGCATGGATACACTCCATCCACCGGCGGCCCAGGTACGGCGTGCGCAGCCCCGAACGCGCGTGCATGAAAAAGCCGCCCCAGCCCGCCTCGTCTATCAACGCCACCTGACGGACCAGTTCCTCCGGGTCGAGCACGTCGTTCCACGACCAGAAAGGCACCTCGCGATATTCTTTGGGTGGGTCTCGAAACTGGTGAATGTTCAATTACACGTCTCCTCAATTCTGTCTGCTGCCGCTCCCACAGCCCGGCGGACTGTTGTCCGCCGCAAGCAGATTAGACGGCTTGCGCTATGAGCCACTCTACGACCAGCGACTTGGTCGCCGGGCTGAGGCGGTTGTAATCCTCCGGCGCGACCTGCTCCAAGCGGTCAGCCGCGCCATGTAGCGCGTACACCGGCCGGGCCGCTTCGACCGCCTGTGTCACGTCCTCCAACGTGGCCTCCCGGTCCAACTGGGGGCTGACTACCAACAAGGGGCGGGGAGCCAGGCAGGCGAACAGATGGTGCACGTCGTAGGGCACTCGCGTTTCCCGGCCCACGAAAAAGCCCAGGCGCGGCAGCAGCATGGCCAGGTGCGACCAGCGGCGGATCCCGCCGGTCCCTTTCTCTTGCGTGTCCAGCCGGAAGGGTGGCGGCCCACACACGGAAACGAACCCGGCCAACCGCCCGTCCAACGCACCCAGATGCAGCCCCACCAGGCTGCCCAAGCCGTACCCCACTCCCCAGACACGCACCCCGTCCACAAAGTTCAGCCCCGCCAAGGCACCCAGCGCCGCCTGGGCATCGCGTATCATCTTGCCCAGGAGCGACCAATGGGGATGGCGTTGATAGAAGCCCTCAGCCTCCTCGACGCGCCGCCCTAAACCGACGTGGTCGAAACAGAACACCGCGAACCCCGCTCGGGCCAGCGTGCGGAAGACCTGCTCCTCCCACCAGGGGTACGGCGCCACGTAGCCGTTGGAGGGAGAGAAGGGGTGTAACCAGAGCACCGCCGGCAGCTTGCCGCCTGCGTTGCGCACGCCTGAGAGCAGGTACACGTCGCCGCACAGGTGCTCGCCGAATGTCACCTGGACTTTCTCCAGCCCCTCCCCTGCCGCACTTCGCCCCAACGAGGCCGCGACGTGGAACGGTTCCCCCTCCATCACGACCTGGCCGGGGCCCGTGGCTCCTGGCGGTGCCACACCCAGCATCCAGCGGACGTGCGCCTGGATTTGCTCCCGCTTTCTTTCCCAGTCTTCCTTGCCCTGGACCAGCAATCCGTCGCCCAGCACCAGCGCATCGTCCAATCCACATCGCGGGAAATCGGCGACGGCCACCCGTTCTCCACTCTCATCGCGCCACCCCTCCCAGTCCCAGGGATAGACGAAACGTTCCGGGAACAGGTGCGTACCACGCCCAAAGTGAAGGTCGCACCAATCCAGGTAGCGTTCGATGACGGTGGGCCAGGTCTCGTGCCCGCCGGGCCGCCACAGGATGCGCAGGCGGTCCTCCGCACCAAACAACTGATAGACGCGCCTGACGGCCAGGTACGTCTGCTGCATGGCCCACGTGCTCTCGACACCGTCGTTCAGCGCAATGCTCAAAAGGCACGGGCGCGGGGCGCTGAGCGCTACCAGTTCGTGCAGGTCTATGGGCAACTTGAACTCGCGCCCGACGAAGAAGCGCAGGCGCGGGTGGAACCAAGCGGGGAAGACGCGGGTGAGCAGTTCGATGCCCTCGCCGAAATGCTGTTCGGACTTGAAGCGGGCCGTCATCGCCCCACCCGCACCCGAACTGCTGGAGATGACGAGGGCGATGCGCTCGTCCAAGGCCGAGGCGATCAGCGACTGCTTCCCGTTGCGCGAATGGCCGGCGATGGTGATGCGCTGCACGTCCGCCTCAGGCACGGCAGTCAGATAGTCCACGCAGCGGCTGGCGGCCCAGGCGCGGCGCGTCAGGCGCGACCAGTCGTAGCCGGGGTAGGCGGCGACGAAACTATCGGTGTCGTCGCACGAGTCGGCTCCGGCATATACGCAACCCAGGTACCCACGAGCCAGCGCAATCAGTGCCCACTCTCGATGGTTGTGCTGGGTCATAAACACGGGGAACGGCCCCGCGCCATGCGGGATCAAGAGTTCGAGCCACAGCCTCGCCTGCTGGCCAGGGCCGAAGGTCAGTTCCACCTCCCGTGCCGTCGCCCCCATCTCCTCGCGCTCGCTGAGCACATGGGCTTGCAGGTCTCCCGGCGGAGGCGGCACCCGGCCCAGCACCCAGTGCTGAAAGAGCGCCTCCAGTTCCTCCCGCCGCATACGCCACTCTTTCACAGTGGTGACCGGCACAGGATGGCCCGTGATTTCCCGCACCAGGGGATCGGGGAGGTCGTACACGGAAGGCAGCGCATCAAAGTTGGGCGGCAAGTCTCCCGTCTGGGCCAGCCACGCTTCCCATGGAGCGCTGGGAGGCAAGATGCGCCGTAGTTGTTCCAGGTACCCCTGGCGTTTCGCCACGTCCTCTCCAGTACAGTAAGAGGCATCCTGATCCACTCGTTCCCTCCCGTCCGCCAATCAGGCTTCTTGGGGTCCTGCAATGCTCCCTCTCCCTCCCAGGGAGGGGAGCACACCCCCTCTCCCTCCCAGGGAGAGGGCTGGGGTGAGGGTGAGGTCTACTCTGCACGCTCCATCAAGGCCAGGAAGCGGCCGTACGCCTCGCCCCACCCGGCCTGATCGGCCGGCTCGTACGCCTCTATGTCGAAGGAATTGCGCACGACCTGGCGCCCCTCCTCCAGCGAGGCCACGCACCCCAGCGCCATCGCCTGCGCGATGACGTTGCCGGCGGCCGTCGCCTCGATCGGCCCGGTCACCACCTGGCGGCCGGTGGCGTCAGCGGTGAACTGGTTCAGCAGCCGGTTGCGCGTCCCCCCGCCGACGATGTGAACAGGCTCCAGGCGGCGCCCCAGGCACTCTTCGAGCCGCTCCAGCACCCAGCGGTACTTGAGCGCCATGCTCTCCAGGGCGCAACGGACGACAGCCCCCTGGCTCTCGGGCACCGGTTGGCCGGTGCGCTGGCAACAGGCACGGATGCGGGCCGGCATATCGCCGGGCTTGAGAAAATCGGCGCGGTCGGGGTCAACGAACGAGCGCAAGGGAGCGGCCTGGGCCGCCATGCGGGTCAGGTCGTCGTACGAGAACTGGTCTCCTTGCTGTGCCCACACCCGCCGGCATTCCTGCACCAGCCACAGGCCGGTGATGTTCTTCAGGAAACGGAACGTGCCGCCCACGCCCCCCTCGTTGGTGAAGTTGAAGGCCAGGCTTTTGTCGTTGATGATGGGCACGGGCGACTCGGTACCCATCAGCGACCAGGTGCCGGAGCTGATGTAGACGAAGCCCGCCCCTTGCGCCGGGACCGCCGCCACCGCGCTGCCGGTATCGTGACAGGCGGGGGCGATGACCGGCAGAGCCTGCAGCCCGCACTCGTCGGCCACCGCCGGCAGCAGGTCGCCCAGGACGGTGGCGGAGGGGACGACGTGGGGGAAGATGTGGGTGGGGATGGACAGGCGGTCGAGCATGGGCAAGGCCCACCCTCCCCCTACCCCCTCCCTGGGAGGGAGGGGGGAAAGAAACCCACCCCCTGCCCTCTCCCTACCAGGGAGGGGGGGAAGGGACCCTCCCCCTGCTCCCTCCCTACCAGGGAGGGGGGGAAGGGACCCACCCCCTGCTCCCTCCCTACCAGGGAGGGGAGAGAGGCGGGGGTTGTAGCACTGGGTGGTGGTGGCGATGGAGAATTCGCAGCACTTGAGGCCGGTGAGCCAATAGTTGAACAGGTCCGGCATGGTCAGGAACGTCTTGGCAACGTCGAGGACCGGCGAGCGGCGGACGACCATCGCCAGCAACTGGTACAGGCTGTTCAGTTGCATGAACTGGATGCCGGTCTGTTCAAAGATCTCGGCGCGGGGCACGCGGCGGAAGGCCTCCTCGACCATGCCGTCGGTCCGGCTGTCGCGGTAGTGGTAGGGGTTGGACACTAGCGCCCCATCCCGGTCGAGCAGGCCAAAGTCCACCCCCCAGGTGTCCAGGCCGATGCCGGCCAGGTTAGCGCCGTGTTCCCGGACTGCCAGCCCCAGGCCGTGCTTGATCTCGGTCCACAGGCGCAACACGTCCCAGTGCAGGCCGTCCGGCAGGCGCACCGGGCCGTTGACGAAGCGGTGCACTTCTGAAAGGGTGAGCCGCTCCCCGTCGAACTGGCCCAGCATCGCGCGGCCACTCTCCGCGCCCAGGTCGAAGGCCAGGAAGTTCAGTTGACGAGGCATAGGATCCCTCCCCTATTGTCGCATACGCAGCGGCCTGCGGTAGCAGAGGCCGGTCGCACCGGCCAAACCCAGTCAGGCTAGCGTCTACCGAACGTGGTTGCTTCCCAGCAGGCTTGCAGCCACAGCGATTCTTCCCGGTTCATAACCAGATTGATGGCCACCCCGTCCACGACCTCGTAGGGCGTTTCCCATCCGGCGTCGCCGGCGTACAGCATTCCTGTGCCATTGTCCTGGTCAAACAGAAAGATCATCTGCTCCCCGTATTCGTTCTAAGTAACCCAGGTATTGGTGTGGCCGTTCTTCGATCCGTGGCGGCGTACCGCAACTGGCGACGTGATGGTTGCGGATCTGAAGGATCGGCAGACTGTCCGACAGACGATCTTTATCCATTATCCACCCTCTTCGCGGACCAGGATCATGCGCCTATAGTCCTCGGCGTAGGGGACGCCTGCTTTGGCTCCACTCTCGGCGGCCCACCGGCGGAGCATGTCGGCGGGGTCCCAGCCGTCGGGGAACTGGCTGGCGTGCTGCCGCAGTGCCTCGATCTTGAGCTCTATGGTGTCGGTAATGTCAACCCAGGCACCAGCCTCCGCGCTGGACGTGACCCAGACCTCTTTCACCCGGTGGGGTTCCAACCCCTCGGCGCGCAGTTCGGCGAAGGCCAGCGGCATGGCAGCCGCCGGCGCGACTGCGTCGAGCGCGGCCAGGCCCACGGCCCGATGGTCGGGGTGGTTGATGTAGTCGTCGCCGATGAAGAGGGGAGTTGGATCGAAGCAGATAACCACGTCCGGCCTGAAGCGGCGGATCTCGCGGACCAGGTCCCGGCGCAGCGCCAGGGTCGGCTCCACTTCACCGTCATGGTAGTTCAGAAAGACGACCTCGTCTACGCCCACGACGCGCGCGGCGGCCCGCTGTTCCGCCTCCCGGATGCAGGCCAACTTTTCGCGCGTCATCCCGGGCTGGTGGCTGCCAACGTCCCCACGGGTCACCAGTACGTAGGTGACCTGGGTGCCCGCCTTAACCCACCTGGCCACGGTGCCCGCCACGACGAACTCGATGTCGTCCGGGTGGGCGGCGATTACCATCGCCCTCTCAGGGTATGGAGGTTCTGCATTGACTGATGTCATCGTTACTCCTCAAGCCCGCTCAATCCGTTCGTAGTGGCGACTTTAGTCGCTCTCTTCACCCTGGCAACGACTAAAGTCGTCACTACAGGCCCATCCCACGTGCTCCTACTGCCGGCCATACAGGGGCCCGAAGTTGGCGCAGGCCCGGAAGTCGGCCCCCTGTGGGTCCATCGCCCCAAAGGCGGCCCACACGCTGGGCCGGAAGATACGCTCCTCCGGCACGTTGTGCATGCAGACCGGGATGCGCAACATGGCGGCCAGCGTGATCAGGTCGGCCCCGACGTGGCCGAAACTCAGCACGCCGTGGTTGGCACCCCAGTTGTACATCACCGAGTACACGTCCTGGAACGGCCCGCCGCCGGTCAGGTTGGGCACGAACCAGTGGGTCGGCCAGGTGGGATCGGTGCGCTCGTTCAACGTGTAGTGCACCTCCTCCGGCAGGTCCACCGTGTACCCTTCGGCGATCTGCAAGGCCGGGCCGAGCCCCTTGATCAGGTTGACCCTGGACATGGTAACCGGCATCCCGCCGCGTGTCAAGAAGCCGGAGGAAAAGCCGCCGCCTCTAAAGTACCCCAGCGAGGCCGGGTACCAGGAGGTGGCGTCCAGGCACCTGGTGACGTCTTCGGGCGTGATCTCCCAGAACGGCTTCATCGCCGGCTGGCCGTCCCCAGCGCCAGCCGGCATATGGCCGGTGGCGTCCAGCGTGGCGGCGCCGGAGTTGATCAGGTGGATGATGCCCCCTGCAGACAAGCCCGCCAGCGCGTGGCCCGTCACCCGCTTGACCGCGGCCGGGCTCCAGTAGGTCCGCACGTCGGCAAAGACCTGGGCGGTATCCGTCAGGAGATGGCCGAAGAGCATCGCCACGCCGTTGAGGCAGTCGTTCTCCGTGGCCACCAGGAACGGCTCGCGGATGCCGTTCCAGTCGAAGGAGGAGTTGAGCAGCGCCTCCAGAAAGTCGCCGTTGGGGAAGTGATCGGTCCACTGGCGTTGGCCCTGGAACCCGGAGAGGATGGCGTTGTGTCCCAGCGCCTCCTCGCCGTAGCCCAGCGCGGCCAGCCGCGGGTTGCCCACCATCAGGTCCCGCGCAATCATGGCCATCTTGACCACGAACTCCCAGTCGCGATCTTTCTGGGCCCGGCTGCGTTGAACCTGGGGGGGATTGTGGTCGCGTCCCTCCTGGCAGTTTTCGCGGACCCACGGCAAGGCGCGGGCGTACTCGTCCTGATCGTAGATGCCCTCCTCGATGCGGCGGACGAACTCGCTCATGTCCACCGTCATCACCCGCATCCCCAAATAGTCCTCGAAGAAACCGGGGTCCACGATGGACCCGGCGATGCCCATCGAGACACTGCCCATGGACAGGTAGGATTTGCCGCGCAGGGTGGCCACGGCCAGGCCGGCCCTGGCAAACTGCAAGAGCCGCTGCTGCACGTCGGGCGGGATCGAGCTGTCGGTCGAGTCCTGCACGTCGCGCCCGTATATGCTGAAGGCGGGCAAGCCCTTCTGGTTGTGGGCCGCCAGGACGGCCGCCAGGTAGACCGCGCCGGGGCGCTCGGTGCCATTGAACCCCCACACCGCTTTGGGGATGATGGGGTCCATGTCCATGGTCTCGGAGCCGTAGCACCAACACGGGGTGACGGTGAGCGAGACCCCCACGCCCTGGCGGGCGAACGTGGCTGCGGCCTGGGCGGCCTCGGCCACCCCGCCGATGCACGTATCGGCGACGACGCACTCGACCGGCAGGCCGTTGGCGTGGCGCAGGTTTTCGGTGAGCAACCTGGCCACGGAGCGGGCCATGTTCATGGTCTGTTCTTCCAGCGACTCGCGCGCCCCTCCCAACCGGCCGTCAATCGCGGGGCGGATGCCGATCTTTGGCATATCGCCGACCAGGCGGTTGTGGGGTGCAATCACTTTGATGTCCTTTACATTCGCCATACTCATGTCCTCCTAATAGTGATTGTCGTGCTATTCTTCTCCCCTCCCTCGCAGGGAGGGGCAGGGGGAGGGTAGACCTCACCCTCACTTCAGCCCTCTCCCTGGGAGGGAGAGGGAGTAGTACCTATAGCATCTGGATGATCTTCTCCTCCATGCGCCTGGCCTCGGGCGGTGCCAGCACGCCCATCTCGATCTCGCAGCGGAACACACCTTGGGGCGGGAGCACCTTGATGTTCCCTTTGGCCTGCTCGGCCAGGTACCCCTCCGGCTCGGCGGTCGCAGGCAGGACGAGCCCCAGCGCGTCCTGGTCCGCCGTGCGCGAAATCCAGCGTACCCCCTTGTCCAACTGTGCGGGACGGTGGCGGATATAGTCGGCGCTGCCGTCCGGGTGCACCTGCATGCTGTGGGCCCAGCCTTCCGCGTCGGCCACGTAATCTATAAAGAACACCACCTCCGGGTCAAAGATCAACCCCGGCGCGAGCAGGTTGTGCTGTTCGGGATGACGCGCCAACTCCTCGATGAATTCCACGTAGCCAGGCCGGGGCCGGATGTGGGAGGGGATGCTGGTCCGCACCCGCACGTGCTGGGGTGTGCAGTGGGCGCTATAGACCAGCCGCCCATCGTCCACCGGCCTGAAGTTGACGTGCGCCAGGTACATCAACTCCATCTCGGAGCGCTTCAGGTTGGTGATGCCAAGCGTCAACTGGAACAGCGTGGAGCCCGCAACCAGTTTGACCAGTGGCTCGGCGACGTAATTGTGGTTGAAGGCCACGGTGTACGTGTACTGGCCCCCCAGGCCGATGTACGACCCCCGCTCGTCCTGCCCCACCACCACGTAGGCATGCTGATAGGGGGCGTTGGGCAGTTCGCCGTGCAGGGGATGCGTATCTTCTTTCGTGGGGACTCCCATGGCGGTCGCCCCACAGTGGAGCAAGAAGGCGCCGTAGGTGTGCAGGTACTCGCGGGTCGGGCACGGTTCGGCGAACATGGATTTCATGGTCAGGTTCCGCCCGCCGAACTCGGCCGACCAGACCTGTTGCCCCTGGAAAGGCAACAATACCAGGCTGCCCGACTCGTTCTTGAGCCGCAGCCCACACACGCCGCTGTCGAAGCGGAAAGTGGAGGCGGACAGCGGGCCGGACTCTACCAGCGTCTTTTCGCGCCCGGTAAAGAACTCGGGCGCGATGTGGATGATGCTGAACGTGTCAATGCTCATAGATGATCCTCCAGTTGGTTGAACATGGGTTCCAGCGCTGTGTAGGTGTGCCGGAAAAGGTCGTACAGGGCGGCGTACCGCTCCACATGCGCAGGGTCAGGCCGCTCGGCCTCCTCGACCGCGACGATCGTGCGGGCGACGCGGAAGTCGGGAAAGAGGCCCACGCCGACCCCGCCGGCGATCGCCGCGCCCAGCGAGGTGGCCTCCGCCACCAGTGCGGGCCGCAGGATGGGCAGCCCGTAGACGTCGGCCAGGATCTGCCGCCAGAGCGCGCTGCGCGCCCCGCCGCCGATCAAGCGCATCGCCTGGATGGGTGCCCCCTGCTCCAGAAAGGCATCCAGGATGCTTTTCAGGTTGAAGGCCACCCCCTCCAGGACGGCGCGGGCCATCTCGGCCCGCCCGTGCGCCATCGTGAGCCCGACGAACGCGCCCCGCGCCAGGGGGTTCCATATGAGGCCTGTCGGGCACAAGGCTACCCTTTGACGGCGCCGACCAACAACCCGCGCGCGATGTAACGCTCCAGCGCGATGGCGATGGCGATGACGGGTACGATCATGATCAGAATCAGGACGGACATGTACCACCACTGCGGGCCGCGGGTGGCGTTCTGAGCGGCTACCGTCAGTGGCAGCGTCTGGGCATCCGCCCCCGAGAGGAACAGGGCCAGCAGGTACTCGTTCCAGGCAAAGACCAGCACGAACAGGAACGTGGCGACCAGGCCAGGCACCGACAGGGGCAGCACGATGGACCAGAAAGTCCGGTAGCGCGACGCCCCGTCAATCGCTGCGCACTCCTCCAGTTCCACGGGGATGGTCTGGAAGTAGTCCCGCATCAGCCAGACGACGATGGGCAGGGTGACTGCCAGGTAGGTGATGATCAAGGCGGTCCGGGTGTCCAGCAGATGCAAGCGCTGGAACAATATGTAGATGGGAAGGACGACGGCCACCGGGGGCAGCATACGTTGGGAGATCAGCCAGAACGCGATGTCGCTGTTGCCCAAAGCGCGTTTGAAGCGCCGGCCGATGGTTTGTAACAACAGAATAAACAGAGCAATACCCGCAATGATGGCGATTTGCCAGGGCGCTCCCAGGTTGATGGCGACGATGGCCAGCGCCACGCAGCCAATGAACGTCAGGATCGCACCCAGGCGCGGCCGGTACACGAAGCGCGTCAGGCCATACGCGGCCGCCGTCCCTAAGAGTAGCGAGAGCGAGCTGCTGGTGAGAGCGACGATGACGGTGTTGATGTATGGCCGGATGGTGTCGTTGCTCAGATCGCCGACGAGGATGTACTGCCAGGCGTGCAACGACGGCTTGAAATCCACAAACGGCAGATAAAAAGGCCCTGTGTTTACGTCTACGGGCAGCTTGAACGAGGTCACCAGAAGCCAATAGAGCGGGAACAGCACGACCACGGTCCATATCCCCAACACCAGGTACGAGCACATCATCCCGATGGGGGATGGGCCAAAGAGTGATTTGCGCCGAAACAAGGTTCTGATTGCGTTCATCATCCCTCCGTCACACGGCTGCGAACCAAATTGACGTAGGACATCCCAAGCACGGTGACGACGAACAGCAGCGAATAGGCAATGGCCGCCGATCCACCCAGATCGAGCGCGCGCCAGGTCATGAAGGCGTGCAACGTGAGCGACTCGGTCGCCGTACCCGGCCCGCCGTTCGTCAGTACGTTGGGCAGGTCCACGATCTTGAAGGCTTCGATCATCCGAATGAGAATCAACGTCGTACTGACCGGGAGGATCGCGGGCACGCTGATGTGCCAGAAAATCTGCCAGCGGTTGGCCCCGTCCACGAGCGCGGCCTCAATCTGTTCGACAGATATGCTCTCCAGGGCAGCCAGCAGCACGATGAACAGGAAGGGGGCCCATTGCCAGATGTCGCCGATCATCACCGCCACGCGCGCTCCCCACGGATCGTTGACCCACGAATAGAGCCCCAGGCCCAAGGCCTGCCAGATGGGCTGGAACGGCCCTTTGTCGGTATCGGTCAACATGCGGAAGGTGTAGGCGATCCCGACCGGCGTGATCATCATCGGCAGCAAGAAGATGACGCGGAAGAAGCGGCGGCCAGGGAGACGCTGGGTAGTCAAGAGCGCCAGGCCAAGCCCCAGAAGATACTGAACGGCGATGCCGACGAACACGTAGATCCAGGTGACGACCAGCGTGCCCGGCCGGCCCCCCGCGCTCAACGTCCGCACCAGGAGCCAGGCCCCCAGGCTCACCACCGCACTGGAGACGAGGCGCCCGAACAATCCGCCAATAGAGAGCGACCCGCTGCGCACGTAACGCACGAGCGACAGGAGCAGGAGCACGACGACGATGCCGAACACCAGCCAACCGGCGGGTGAGGGTGGAGCCAGTACGCCCAGAAAGCGTGATTGCTGGCTGCCCACCAGCAACTTGCGATAGTTGGCCAGCCCGGCGAATTTGATCTCGAACCCGCCTTTGACGAACTTGAAGCGCGACAGCGACAGATACAGGGAGATGATCAACGGGAAGATGGCTAAGAAGAGCACGACCAGGACGGCAGGCAAGATGAAGACGCTGCCGGCCAGGTGTTCCGCCCATGCGTTCAGCCTGCGCCAGCGGCTGCTCGAAGCGAGAGGGGGCCCAGGGCTTGTAGCGGATTGAACCGGGTGTTGAGATTGTCGTTCAACTTGCATTCACCTATCCCCCTATCATAAAGTAGAGCAGAGGGCCTCAAGGCCCGACCCGGCCCGGGCCCGGCCTTGAGGTTGCAGGTCATAGAACCAACCGCGCTCTAGCGGGTGACGCCGAGCGTGCCGCGGTAGGCCTCCAGTTGTGAATCGCGGCCGAGTTCGTCGGTGATCTCCTCCCAGCCGTCATAGATCTGCTGCATGCACTCTTCCCTGGTGATCTCGCCGGCCAGGAACTGGCTGATGGCGGTGTCGAGCACGATCTGCTGGTAGCGCTGGTTCTGCGGGATGCGCAGGTCCAGCACCATGTCCGGGCTGGCCAGGCTGCCCTCGATGGCGCCGAGGTAATCCGCGGCCGCCTTCGGGCTCATCCCCGCTTCCACCCACGCCTGGCGGTTCAAGAACTGCGAGGTACGATAGGGGTTGAAGCCGGTCTTGCCGATGGTGACGTCCACGTTGGACTGGGCCGGCTGGGCCATGTAGGAGAAGAAGGCGTAGGCCGCGTCCTTGACCTCGGGAGCAGCACCAGCATTGATGCCGCCCGACCAACCTCCATAGGCCGCGAACGGCGCATGGTTCACCCCGTTGGTGGCGTAAGGGCAGGTGGTCTCGTCGCAGTCCACCAACGTGCCGGTGGCCCAATCGAGCACGCGGGCAGAGCCGGGCAGGATGACCGCGCCAACCTTGTCCTGCATCACCGAAGTGGTCGGATCAATCGCCAGCGTGCCGATGTCGCCCCAGTCCATGGAGAGCGCGCAACGGCCAGCGACGAACAGCGAACGGGTGTCGCCGACGTCCAGGTTCAGTTCATCCGGCGGGCCGTACTTGGTGGTCTCCTTGTAGACATCCAGCGCAGCGGCGAAGGCCTCGTTGTTGACCAGGGGTTCCATGGTCTCGGTGTTGAAGAAGACACCCTGGCTGGTGCCCTGGCTCTGGATGAACGCGCTGCCGATGGAGTAGATGAACCAGTAGGCCTGGGCATTGCGCTTCTTGGAGATGCACGACCCGTAATCGGGGTCGCCGTCGCCATTCAGGTCCTTGCTGTGGAAGAACCTGGCAATCTCCACGTACTCTTCCCAGGTCTCTGGCGGGTTCATGCCTTCCTGCTCCAGCAGGTCGGTGCGGTAGTAGACCATGTGGAAGTCGCCGTCCAGCGGGATGGTGTAGATGCGCCCACCGTAGGTAGCACTAAAGTCGCGGAAGAAGGGGGCGATGTCGCCCCACTGGATGGCCGGGTCGGCCGCCACTCGGTCAGTCAGATCTTCCAGGTAGCCGGGGACGATATAGTCCACCATCCACTGCGGCGCGAACACGAACGCGTCGAAGGCGTTCGTCCCGGTCGCCATGTCGGTCACAATCTTTTGGTACAGGTCGCTGAAGGGAACGATGGTGACGTTGACCTTGGCACCAGTCAGCGCCTGGAAATCGGGAGCACGCCGCTGGAGCGGCTCGGCAATCTGCGGGCCGGTGAAGGTCAGCACGTTGACCTCGACTCCCTCGAACGGCTTGGCCTCGGGGGTGGGGGTAACGACGACCTCCACCTCTTTCTCGACCTCCACCGGGACCTCGACCGTCTCCTTGACCGGCACTTGTACGGTGACGGTGACGGTGGTCGGGGCGCACGCGGCGAGCATGGCCACGACCACGAGCAACGTTACGATCATCCAAATCCTGGATTTCATGGCAATCTCCTCCTTGGCTGATGAGAATATGGTGAGAGCAGGCCCAGTGCCCACCCTCTCGTCCACTGTCCTGCTCCTGGTTCCAGCCGCTCAATCACGAGAGGGGCCGGACCAGAGCAACCTGGTGGCTGATAGCCACACACCCTCAAAAAGACGGATCCGTTCACAGCGGGTTCTTTCTCGACGCGCTCTCACCTCCTTTCGCTGGTCCCATAACGACCATACTTGTGCACTGCCTGCGCCATGGCCACCAGGTTCTCCGGCAGCACACCCTCGACGATGCCATGCGAAGAGCCGAGCACGTAGCCCCCGCCGGGAGCGAGCCGGGCGCAATATTCGCGTACCGTCGCCTCAATCTCTCCCTCGCGGCCGGAGACCAGCAGAGCGGTGGGGACGGTCCCCATCAGCGCGATCCTGCCGGCCCACTGGCGCTTGATCTCGAAGACGTCGTTGGATTCCGGTTCCAGCGGGTGGACGGCGTCGAAGCCGATCTCGTGCAACGTGGGCAAAAAGCCCTCCACCCGGCCGGCGGTGTGCAGAGTGACCAGTTTGTCGTGCTCCCTGGCGGGAGCGAGCAGCCGCTTCATACGTTGGGGAAAGACGGCCATCCACACGCCCTCGGGAACCGCCAGGCCAGCCAGGCGCGCGAATTCGTCGCTCACCACGATCAATGCCAGGTCGTCGGCGAAACGGTCGCACACCACCCGCATCACCTTCTCCTGGTGCTCCAGCAGGATGTCCATCAGCCTCTCGACCAGCGGCCGGTCGTCGCAGAATGCGTTGGCGGACTCTGATACCCCCAACACCTGGAGCGCGACGTCGAAGAACGAACTAAAGTGAGCGATCACGCCCACGCCGGTCCCTTGAGCCGCGCGCAGGTAGCGCTCCAGGCGACTCAGTTGGTCGGTCAACGGCGGCGGAGGCTGCAGGTCATCCAGGTCGGCCCAGGTCTCCACGCAGCCGCCCGCGGCAGGCTCGCCCCGCACGCGCTGCGGCTGCCAGAAGAAATCGCAGGTCACCGCGTCCATACCCAGGCGCCCGGCGAACTCTACGCGATCTTCGGGAGCGATGGTCTGCTCGTCGCCCCGGCCCTCCACGAGGAGTTTGAGTTCACGCTCCAGGACGTACTCGTACACCGGCCTGCTCGTGACGCACAATTCGAGGTGTGGCACACGGTCCGCTTCCTGGTGTCGCAGCGCCTTCAGCAAGCGGTTGACGTCGGGCTTGTCATAATCCGATGGCTCCCCCGTCCTCAGAGGAGCAGAGATGGTCAACCCTGCGATCTGTACAGAGTCAGCGGGCCGCTCGCCGGGCCTGAGCGGCTTGACGATCGTGATCTCTTCTATCTGCACCTCTGTGGGGAGCGGCAGGCTGAGGGGACAGAGTTGGCCATCCCGCAACCGGCTGCCACAGGAGTGGCGGACGATGAGGCGGATGGGTAACACGACGTGGCGGGGCGGCAAACTCGCCCCGCTGTCCAGCCGGCTGAGCAGCAACTGGGCTGCGTTTACCCCCATGTCGTAGGCAGGTTGGACGGCGACGGTGAGAAATGGGAACAGCGACGATAGGTGGGGCAGATCATCGAAACAGACCAGGGCGACGTCCTGCGGAATGCGCAGGCCCCGTTTCCCCACCGCCTGAATCGCACCGACCGCGAGCGTGTTGTTGGCCGCAAAGATCGCCGTGGGGTCGAGCCCTTCATCCAGCACCTGGTGGGCCAACTCCTCACCAGACACGATGCGGTACTCTCCCTGCTTGATGAGGCGAGGGTCAACGGGCATCCCAGCCTCAGAGAGGGCCATACGATACCCGGCCACGCGGTCCCTGGCGGTCGAGGCGTTCGCCGGACCTGAGAGCATGGCGATCCGCTTATGGCCAAGGCGGATCAGGTGGCGGACCAGGGCCCTCGCCCCGGAGAAGGAATCGCCGTACACCGAATCCACGTCCCAGCCCTCGATGCGCCGGTCCACGATCACGGTGGGGACGTTGCGCCGGCGCAACCGAACCAGATGCTGCGCGTCGAGATCAATCGGGGCGATGATCACGCCGTCCACCCGTTGGGCGACGACGACGTCCAGGTAGCGCTGCTGCTTGGCCAGGTTTTCGTCGGTGTTGTACAGGAAAACGGAATAGCCCCGGCTCTGGGCGGTGTCTTCTACGCCTCGCGCGATGGTGGTCCAGAAGGGGTTCGTGACGTCGGAGACCAGCAAGGCCAGCGTGTGCGTGCGCTTGGAGCGCAGGCTCCTGGCCATCACGCTGGGCACGTACCCCAATTCTTCGATGGCGCGCTCGACCCTGGCGCGAGTGATCGCATTGACGTTCCCCGTGTCGTTGATGACGCGGGAGACCGTCACCGGAGAAACACCGGCCCGCCTGGCGACGTCACGGATCGTGGACACTGGTTACCCCAAGGGCCGCGAAGAAGAAGAACACAGAACAGGAAAAAAGGCCTGAAAACGATATCATGGTATCGGTTTCAATTACTAATATTATACGGCATTTTCAGGCGGATGTCAAGAGTTTTCTAAGAATTTAAGGATTGCTCCAATGGAGCGGCGAACATCTTGTCAAGTCCCTGCGGTGTGCTATAATGACCACTTCCCTTTTCCGTTGTGGTTCGCTTGCCGTTACGAACAGGAGGAGTGCCATGAACAAGATCCTGATCTCTGCAGGAGACGTATCGCTGGAGGCCGAACTGAACGACAGCCCCACCGCCCGCCAAATCTGGGAGGCACTGCCCATCGTGGGTACCGCCCAGACCTGGGGCGACGAGATTTACTTTGAGATCCCGGTGCAGGCCAACCTGGAGCCGGACGCCCGCGCCGAGGTCAGCGTGGGCGAGTTGGGGTACTGGCCGATGGGTCACGCCTTCTGCATCTTTTTCGGCCCGACCCCGTCCAGCGTGGACGAACGACCGCGGGCCTACAGCCCGGTCACCATCCTCGGGTACGTACAGGGGGATGTCACCCGGTTCCGGGCCGTGCCGGATGGCGCGCGCGTAGAGATCGCGCGCGCGCGTACAGATCGTGCGAGTGCGTGAACCGATCGCAACCATCGAGGAGAAATCGCATCATCGTGGCTCAAGTCTCGGACAACAAACAGGATATTCTACGTGACCTGGGAAATGGCCTGGTCCTGCGGCGGGCGACGGTGGCGGACACCGACGCGCTGGTCGCCTTCAACGCGGAAGTATTTCGCGAACCGGACCAGCAGGGCCCGAACGAAGCGACCGCCGTCTGGACGCGCGACATGATGGAGCACCGTCACCCGATCGTGGACGTGGGCGACTTTACGGTGGTGGAGGACACGCGCACGGGCAGGATCGTGTCGTCGCTCTGCCTGATCTCGCAGACGTGGTCGTATGGCGGGGTTCCGTTCGGGGTTGGGCGGCCGGAGGCAGTGGCCACCCACCCGGATTACCGGCGGCGGGGCCTGGTGCGCGCCCAGTTCGAGGTGGTCCACGCGTGGAGCGCGGAACGGGGCCACAAGATGACAGTGCTCACGGGCATCCCGTGGTTCTACCGCCAGTTCGGTTACGAGATGGCGCTATCGCTCGGCGGCGGGCGCGGGGGCTACGTCCCAAACGTCCCCAAACTCAAAGACGGCCAGGCCGAAGCGTATCGGGTGCGCCCGGCGACGGAGCACGACCTGCCCTTCATGCGTCAGATGTACGAGGAGGCGATGAAGCGGTACCTGGTGGCATGCGTGCGCGATGAGCGGATATGGCGGTACGAGCTGAGTGGTCGCAGCAACAAGAACGACGACCGGCTGGAACTGCGTATCGTGGAGTCGGCGGATGGGGAGGCGGTGGGGTTCCTGGCGCATCCACCCCTTCTGCGGGGACAGACCCTGGCGACGGTGTTATATGAACTGAAGCCGGGGGTTTCGTGGCCGTCTGTGACGCCGGGCGTACTCAGGTATCTGCAGAGGACTGGCCAGGAATACGCCGCGCAGGCCCACAAGGAGTTCGAAGGGTTCGGATTCTACCTGGAGATGGAGCACCCGCTGTACCAGGCGATCCCCGAGCGCCTGCCACGCACGATCTGGCCCTACGCCTGGTACGTGCGCGTGCCGGACCTGGCTGACTTGATACAGCACGTAGCGCCGGCGCTGGAGCGGCGGCTGGCGGAGTCGGTGCTCGCCGGCTACACGGGCCAGTTGCGGCTCAGCTTTTACCGGGACGGGCTGCGGCTGGTCTTCGAGCGCGGGCACCTGCGGGCAGCCGAGCCATGGAAGCCCACGATCATCACCGAGCGCTGGGTGCCGGCGTCCAGCGATGGAAGCGAGGCCGAATTTCCCGATCTCACCTTTTTGCAACTGCTGTTCGGCTACCGCACGCTGGAGGAACTGAGTTACGCCTTCCCGGACTGCTGGGCGGAGGCCGACGAGGCGCGGGTATTGTTGCAGGTACTGTTCCCCAGGCAGCCGTCGCTGGTCTGGGGGGTCGCATGACACGGGAGGTACAACGATGGACCTGGACCTGGTGATCGCCAATGGTACCGTGATTGACGGCAGCGGCCGGCCCCGCGTGCGGGCTGACGTCGGGATCCAGGGCGGCAGGATCGCCGCCATCGCCACCGGCGAGCGATTGTCCGGCCGGCAGGTGCTCGATGCGAGCAACCTGATCGTGGCACCGGGCTTCATTGACGTCCACTCCCACGCCGATTGGATCCTGCCCCTCGCTGACCACGACCAGATCCTGGCTCCGCTCGTCCTGCAGGGGGCCACCACCCTGGTCACCGGCCAGTGCGGCTTCTCGCCTGCCCCGGCCACGGAAGAGGCCACTCCCCTGGTGGATGGCTTTTCCGAGATGCTGCGGGAGCGGGCCTTCCCCTACCGCTGGCGTACTATGGCCGAGTTTCTGGGCACTCTGGAGCACGAGGGCTTGCTGCTCAACGCGGCCTTCCTGGTGGGCCACGGCACGCTGCGCTACGCCGTGATGGGTCCGCCTGCCGACGGTCCCACTCCTCCCACGGCCGAGGAGATGGACGCCCTCCGTCGCCTCACCCGCCAGGCGCTGCGGGAGGGGGCGTTCGGCCTTTCGGCCGGGCTGGCCTACGCGCCGGGGGTGTTTGCCCGCAACGAGGAGTTCCTGCCCCTGCTGCAGGCGGTGGCCGAAGAGGGGGGTCTCTTTGCCGTCCACGGGCGGGCCTACACCTGGGTCTCCCCCTTCTACACGCCAATGATCGGAGGGACGCCGCACAACGTCCGCTCGACCCGCGAGTTGCTCGCGCTGGCCCGGCAGGCGGGGGTGCGGCTACAACTCTCGCATCAGATCTTTGTCGGCCGCCACACCTGGCGCACCCATCGCACCGTGCTGCACGACATCGAGCAGGCGGCTGCGGAAGGGTTGGACGTCGCGTTCGACGCCTTCCCTTACACCGTGGGCAACTCGACCATCAACGTCGTGTTTCCCGATTGGTTCCTGGCGGGGTTCGAGGAGAACATCCACAGCGATCCCGCGCTGCGGCGACTCAAGCGGGAGATGACCATCCTGCGCTGGACGCTGGGATTGGGCTACGGGGACATCACGCTGCTGTGGGGGCGGGCGCCGGAACTGGCCGAACTGGAGGGATTGGACTTTGCGGCCATCGCCCGCCGCCTGGGCCTGGCGGAGTTCGAGGCGTACGTCCACGCCGCGCGGCTGAGCGGAGGCAAGGCGCGGGTGCTCCTGGGCACGTATTCGGGCGACGGGGAGCGGGAGGAGCCGCTGCGGGCGGCGCTGGCGCATCCCCTGTGCGCATTTATGACCGATACGATCCTCACCCAACGCGGCCGGCACAACCCGGCCTCCTTCGGCACTTTCCCACGCGTGCTCGGGCGTTACAGCCGCGACCTGGGGCTCTTTTCGCTGGAGGAGGCGGTGCGCCGGATGACGTCGTTCCCGGCGGAGCGGATCGGCCTGCGGGACGTGGGCCGCATCGCCGAAGGAGCGTGGGCCGATCTGGTACTGTTCGATGCGGGCAGCGTGGCCGACCACACGACCCCGGAACGGCCCGATGCGCCACCCTCGGGCATTCGGACGGTCTTGATCTCGGGACAGGTGGTAGCGCGGGATGGGCAGATGGTGAGCCGGGAGCGCCGGGGGCGGGTCCTGCGCCGGTAGACGACCTGCCGGCCTGGTTTTGGGGTGAGACGCAACCGGAGGCCCGGCTTATGAACTTCAAGAGATTAGCCCCGTAGCCAGGAGCGCTTCGTCTGCCGGGGGCCGCCGGGCGATGAACTCGCCCGGCTACGGAGCAGCGCCCGGTAAACCGGGCTTTCAAGGGCACCTTTAGCGCCCGCCGTTCCGTAGGCCGGACACTTTATCCGGCTGGGCCAGCATCCGCGTTACGGCAGTACTTTCTGAATCTTCATAAGCGGGGCGTCCGTCACCTCCTGTACCGCGAACCAGCCAAAGCGCTACGGAAAACAAGTGCGGTTGTGGACGTATACTCCAGCGGGCGTGGTGACGTATAGCCGGTCCGGTTCAGCC
>Ga0307376_10000680_pt1 | contig 41543 bp, 64 predicted proteins | sample TR2MG_FD_202536 | JGI IMG/M metagenome (GOLD analysis project Ga0307376, IMG submission 202536) | Soil microbial communities from Risofladan, Vaasa, Finland - TR-2 | ecosystem: Environmental > Terrestrial > Soil > Coastal area > Acid sulfate soil | place: Finland: Risofladan, Vaasa | collected...
CTCGAGCACGCGATCGGACGTCGAGTCCGTGTCGCGCTCTCCGCTCCCGGCCAACTGCTTCCGTGAGATATGGCAGATCGACGATGACGGGAAGGGATGGGTCGTGGCGAAGGTGAGCGGGAAATTGAGATGACTCATGAAATGCTGGTAAAAAGAGCAAGGAGCTGGCTTTTCGCCCGGTGCCCGGTCGTTGTTTCGGAGCTCGCGTCAGGTAGAGAAACGGCAGATGCTATCGGTCTTGGTCATGGCCAGTCTATGCTTATCGAATGTAAGGTAAGCCGGTCCGATTTCTTGGCCGACGGGAAGAAATTTTTTCGGCAATCACATGAATACGGAATGGGGAATCTCAGGTATTATCTTTGTCCCAGTGGGTTAATAAAGGCCGACGAAATCCCTGAAAATTGGGGCCTTCTATTTTCTAAAACTATGTCAACGGGGAATTCCCATAGTCAGCGCGGGGAAAGCGACATCATCTTCCCATAAGGGCTGAAAGGCCCTCCCGGTCGTTTGAAAAACCCGTGGTATTTTCTGTGGCATGAGCAAGGAGTCTATCCTCGTCCAGCTCCGGGGAGATATGTGATGCCGCCATTCAATGTGTCATCCGCCGTTCTGCGCGACGCGGCTATCAAATACGCTTGGTCATTCCTTGGCCTGCCCTACCGATGGGGAGGCGATGATCCTATCCGCGGCTTCGACTGCTCGGGCCTCGTGATCGAAGTACTCCAGAGCGTCGGTCTCCTGCCCCACAACCTAGATCTGACCGCCAACGGTCTTTATCTACGATATCAAACGCGTACTGTGGCCCGGGGTTATCAAGGCTGCCTCTGCCTCTGGTTCAACCTGTCCGGAGTCGCTACGCATGTCGAGCTCCTCATCAACGACTTCCAGACCATCGGCGCCTCGGGAGGCGGGTCCTCAACAACGTCGCCTGACGCCGCAGCCGTACAGAATGCCTTCATCAAGATCCGCCCGCTCGGCTACCGGGGGGGCAACTGCAAGATCGTCGATCCCTTCCTGGAGATAAACTAGTGGCCGACGATGCCAGCGTTACCAATCGCCGTCTCAAGGTCTACTTGATCTGGCTCGTTTCCTGTTTCCTCCTGGTCATCCTGCAGCCGCTGTTCAAATGGGACATGGGGCTCATTCAGTTCTATCTGGAGAAGACGACCGTCGCCACGCTCGTCGTCATCGGTGGCCTGAGTGCTACCGATGCCGTGTACAGCTATACGACGAAGAAGAATGGGGAGGTAAAGTGAAGAAACTACTCACCCCCATCATCATCGTTGTCCTGGCTCTTGTCTGTATGGCGCTCCTTGATCGTTCCTGCGGCAACCGGGCCGAACTCAAGAGGTTGATAGCCAACGCGGCCGAGGCCAGGCGGATCGATGAGGCTGACGCCAAGATGCGGGATGCGCTCGAGGCGGAACAGGGCAAGGTCATGGCCGAACAGGCTGAGAAGATCGCCAGCCTCCTGGCAAACGCCGGCAAGCCGTCTCCCGCGGAGAAGGCCAAGGACGTCGAGATAGCCGAACTCAAGCGGAGGATGACGGAGAGCGAGGCATCGGGTGATGTGGTCCAGGCGCTGGCCGAGGCGAAACAGACGATCGCCGCACTTGAGGTCAAGTCCACGCTCGCCGAGGAGCGGCATAAGTCCGATCTGTTCAACCTCAATGCCGATTGGGAAGTCAAGTTCAACGCCCTGAAGACCATATCGGATGCGCGGCTCGATACCATCAAAATCAGGAATAACCGGATCGCCTCGCTCGAATCGCTGTCCGCTGGATACGCCCACACCATCAAGATCAACCAGTTCTGGGCGTTCGTCGGTAAATACGGGTCGCCCGTGGCCTTCGGGCTCGGGCTAATCTTTGGACGGTAGGAGAAATACCATGAAGTTCTCAATCTCGAAGAAAGCCCAAATCAAGTTCGGTGCGTATGCAGTCTTCATCCTCGTCTTCTGGTTCCTCGGGCCGGCCCACAAGATGACGCCGGCGACGGCGTTCTTCGGACTCGGGGCCTTGACCATCGTGTTCGAGGTCATCTACAACACCATCAACAAGGCCCTGGAGAAGTCGAAGAAGACCTGACCCGGTCCCCACGGATATCCCTATCCCGTGGATACTACCGATGGCGATACAGACAAACGGCACGGTCAAGCGCATCATCGCCGGGGTCGCCGTTGCCATCGTCGTGTTCCTTGCCGGGGCGGTCCTGGCCAACTCCAACCGCATCACGGCCATCGAGGTCGAGATGAAGGGCATACGTGAGACATTGCGGGACAGCCGCACCGAGAACCGCGAGGAGCACATCGAGATTCGCCTAGCCCAGAAGGAACTGCGGAAAGAGTTGGGCGACAAGCTCGATGCGATAGCGAGAGAAGTGGGGAAGTGAATCTGCTCAAGGTCCCCATCTCCGATGTCCAGCCGTGGGACAAGAACCCACGCGGCATCAAGACGAAGGACTATGAACGCCTCAAAAAGCAGATCCTCAAGCTCGGCATCTATAAGCCGCTCCTGGCCTACCGGGAGAACGGGGGATACGTCGTCCTCGGTGGGAATATGCGAATCCGCGCACTCAAGGAACTCGGCATGACTGAGGTCGATATCAGCGTCGTCGAGGCCAAGACCGAGGCGAAGAAGATTGAGTACGCCCTGAGCGATAACGACCGTGCCGGGTTCTACGAGGAGCAGGCGCTTGCGGAGTTGGTCTATCCGCACATCGAGGATATCGACCTCGGCGAGTTCAAGGTCGACCTGGGCGAGCCCGTGGACTTGCGCGGCGTAGTCGAGAAGTTCTCTCCCGTTGGCGAGGACGAGCAATCGCGCCTCGACCAGTTGGCCGAGAAGGTCAAGGTGAAGTGTCCCGAGTGCGGAGCGGAGTTTATCCCTTGAGCGTCAATCTCCGGCTCGATTGGTGTTCCCATGCGGCGGCGAAGTATGCCGTTGAGCATTGGCATTATTCAGCAAGGATGCCCAAATTCAAACAGATATATATCGGGGCATGGGAAAGCGGACGATTCATTGGGGCCATCATCTTCGGCCTGAGCGTGACGCCTCCAATCGTAGGGGACGGTGCAACTCCGATCCCGACGCTCCATTACGCCCACGTTGACGAGGCATCGGTCAGGGCGACGAGGGAGGCGAATGGCTAAACACGGCAGATCATTACAGGCTGGCAATAATACTGTCAAACTACGCCGAGGACCAGGGAAACCCTTCGTCAAGAACGATCCGCGCATCAATCGGCAAGGACAAATAGGCCACAATGTTCTTGCCTTCAATAAGACGCTCCGGGAACTTATCATCACCGAGGGCGAGGCAAAGCACACCACGCTCATCGAGAGCGAAGGCGGGCACAAGACCAAGGTCACACACAAGAAGGTCGAGTGGGTGGTCAAGGTATTGTGGAATGCCGCCATGAAGGGTGAGGCCTGGGCTATCCAGTTCATCGCCGAGCGGACTGAGGGCAAGATCACGCAGCCGGTCGACGGGAACCTGAACGTCACCGCGGCGCTCTCGATGACGGCCCTGAAGAAGTCCCTCGAGGAATGCCAGGATGGGAAGGGCTGAGGCGAAGATGGTGCAAGCCGAGCTCATGAGGAGATACAGGGCGGACCCCGTATTCTTCATTGAGCACGCGCTTGGACACCTGACCTGGTCGAAGCAACGGGAGATACTCAAGAGTATCCGCGACAATGAGAACACGGCCGTCCGGGCCTCGCACGGCGTCTCCAAGACCTACGCCGCGGCAGAGGCTGTCGTATGGTTCCTCAACTGCATCCCGAATTCGAAGGTCATCACCACGGCCCCGACGTGGACCCAGATTGCGATGCTCCTCTGGTCGGAGATCAACAAGGATTACACCTCGAGCCGGATCCCGCTCGAAGGCGTCTGTCAACAGACCAATATCAAGACGGACGAGCCCGACCATTACGCGATCGGGTTCTCGACGGACAAGCCGGCCCGGGCCGAAGGCTGGCACGCGCCGGCGATGCTCTTCATCTTCGATGAGGCAAAGGGGATCCCCCAATGGCTCTGGGAATCAGCCCGTGGACTGATGACGGGCGGACTCTGCCGCTGGCTTGTCGTCTCGACCACGGATGGCGTCCAGGTCGGGGAGCAGTTCCATAAGATATTCCAATCCGAGAATCACGGCTGGAATCGTATCCATATCTCGGCCTATGATTCGCCCTACGTCACGGGCGAGAAGTTCCGTGGCATCCGGATTCCTAATCCTGCAAGACCCGATATCTTCCGGCGCACTTGGACGGACCCGAAGAAGATCACCGTCCAGATCGCTACGCCTGGTTATATCGAAGAGTGCAAGAAAGAATGGGGCGAGGATTCGCCGCTCTTCCTGACGAAGGTCAAAGGGGACATCGTAGATGCCGGCGCCGACTCGATCATCAAGCTCTCGCAGATCGAACAGATGAAGCGGAATGCCGCGAACAAGGAGTTTAACGCCGAAGGCCAGGAGGAGGGCGGGGTCGATGTGGCCAGGGGCGGGGCCGACGATACGGTCATATTCCATCGCAAGGGGCTCAAGTTCCTGGAGGAGAAGGTCGTGAGCTCTCCCCAGTTGCCGGAGAAGGCCAAGCTCGTCTATATCGCCGATGAGGTCGAGCGGTTCTTCGCCTACAACAAGAGGATTCCGATCAAGGTTGACGACACGGGCGTCGGCGGCGGAGTGACGGATATCCTCCAGAGCAGGGGCTACAACATCGTCCCGGTCAACTTCGGGGCCGCCGCTCAGGAACCCGACAAGTACCCGAACGTCGCCTCGGAGATGTGGTTCGAGGCCGGGCGGATCATCCATGAAATCGCCTGGGATGCCGACGATAGGCTCATGGCGGAGCTCGTCAACCGGAAGTCCAAGGTGCTCGACAAGAAGGGCCGGCGCGTCGTCGAGAGTAAGGACGACTACAAGGCGCGGTTTTCCCGTAGCCCGGACAAGGCCGATGCCTTCCTGCTCACGCTCTATGAGCAGAAGTCAGGCCTGCAGGTATGGAGCATCAGATGAAACTACCGTGGATAAGCCGTAAAGAGAATCCGGCCTATCGGGGAATCCTGATATACCACCCATCCGGAGTTGCCGTCTGGACAGGTAAGGACTTTGCCGCCCTGTCGCGGGAAGGTTACGAGAACTGCGCCACGGTCTTCTCCTGCGTCAAGATGATAGCCACGGCCGGCAGCCGGATTGATTGGTACATGAGCAAGCTCGGACTGAACCGGCTCTGGAAGGAATTCGATACCCATGAGGCTCTGGATCGGCTGGCCAAGCCCAATGAGTACGAGGGCGGCATCCGGTTCATGGAGAAGCTGATCTCCTTCATCCTACTCAACGGGAATAGTTACATCTGGAAGCTCCAGGGCGCACGGACCTTCCCCCCGAATGCCCTTTACATGATGCGGCCGGACCGGATGAAGATCATCGCATCGAGCGATTGGAAGAACCCGATCCTGCGTTACGATTACAGCATAGGCGGGACCGCGCCGGAACCGCTCAGGGCCGAGGACGTCCTCCATATCACGGAGTTCGCCCCGCTCGATGACTTCTACGGACTAAGCCGGATCTCCGTGGCGGCTCATCATGTCGATATCTCGAATGAAGCGAATAGATGGAATTTCGCAAACCTCAAGAGCGACATGCGCCCGCCCGGAATCGTCACGGGCAAAGGCATCAAGAAGGAAGACATCGATCTATTCAAGAAGATGTTCAACGAGAACTATCAGGACGCCAGTACCAAGCGCGAGCCGCTTGTCCTTGCCGGCGAAGATATCAAATACACCCTCCTGAGTCTGACGCCGAAGGATGTCGAGTGGCTCAACGGGCAGAAGCATACGAAGCGCGAGATCTGTTCTGTCTTCAACATGTGGTCCGGGCTCCTCAACGACCACGAGAACACGACATACAACAATCAGCGGGAGGGGCGCAAGGCGTTCTACCTGGAGGCGGTCCTGCCCATCATGGACATCGTCCGGGAGGAACTCAATAACTGGTTCATCCCGCTTTATGGCGACAGGCTGAGGCTCGATTATGATCGGGACTCCATCGAGGCCCTCCAGGAAGAGCGGGAGAAGAAGTACGTCTATCTCGCCGCTGCCGATTGGCTGATGGTGAACGAGAAGCGGGTGGCGTGCGGATATGAAGAGATCCCGAATGGCGACGTCGTCCTGACCAGCTTCTCGAACATCCCGCTCGAGCAGATATCGCAGACGGTTTACATCAACCCGGACCTGAAGGCCAGGGGCAAGGGTAAGATCAAGAGCAAAGTCAAGGCGCTCTTGTCCAGCTTCGGAATCAGGCGTAAGTCGAAGGAAGCCTTCTGGCGTGGCGAGAACCAGCGCAAGGCGCTCTGGCGGAACTTCGAGCAACGCGTCCGCGTCCGCGAGAGATCGTTCCAGATAATCGCCCGGGGATATCTGGCCAGGCAATGGGCGGACATCAAGGCGAAGCTGGACGATCTGACGACCCTGGCCGGGGTGAATCCGGAGACCCTGTTCGATGCGAAGGCCGAGACGGAGCAGTACGTCAAGATCTTCGCGGCTTGGTATCGGGACCACTTCATCCGGGCCGGCAACGCCGGGATGCAGGCGGCGAAGGGCGAGCTCTTCAATGATGCTGAGTTCAAGGCGGGGACGTTCGTATTGACGCCTGAGCAGGAAGCCAAGCTGCGGGACATGATCTTCAACTCGGGGACGGAGGTCAACAAGACGACCATCACCGTCATCTACGAGCAGTTGCTCGAGGCGCAGGCCACGGATATGACGGTCGAGGAGTTCACGCAGGAGATCTGGCGCGACGTGGCCTCGTTCGATCCCTGGCGCGCGCGCCTGTGGGCCCGGACCGAGACGACCAAGGTCGATAACTTCGGGACGGATGAGGGCTACAAAGAGACGGAGTTCGTCGATATGAAAGGCTGGCTCTGCTCGATGCTGCCGAATTCGCGGCCCGAGCATGTGGATGCCGATGGGGATGAGGTCAACCTGGATGAGAAGTTCCTGGTCGGCGGCGAACTGCTCGACTATCCCGGGGATCCGGCTGGGAGCGCGGGGAACGTCTGCAACTGCTTGTGTACGACATACCCGGTAGTTGGCCCGGGGACAGGAGAATGAAGATGGCTAAAAAGATGGAGACGAAATATTTCCCGTTCACGCTGACGAAGTACGACGAGAAGGAGGGGACGTTCTCCGGTTATGCGTCCATCTTCGGGGTCGTGGATTCCTACAATGAGGTCGTGGATGCGGGCGCGTTCACGAAAACACTCAAGGAGAGAAAGAGCCGGACGCTTTTCTGGTCCCATGATTCTTATCGTCCCGGGGTCGGCCGCACCGAACCCGTGGAGGATAAGATCGGCCTCCGCCTCGATGATGCCCGACTCTATCTTGATATCGCGTTGGCGAAGGACATCTACATCAATATGAAGAACGGGACGCTCGATGGTCTCTCTATCGGCTACAAGACGATGGACGAATGGGTCGATCCCGTGACCAGGGTCCGGCACTTGAAGGAGATTGCGCTGTGGGAGATATCCCTCTGCAACTTCCAGGCCTGCCCGGGCGCGGTCGTGTTCGATGTCAAATCCATCGGCCCTGGCGAACTCAAGCCCTTTCCCTCGGAGCACAGTTGCCGGCTCCGCGATCCTGACGATTTCCAACAGGATTCCTTTAAGCGGATGACTCGCAAGCATGAGGACAAAGAATACTCGGTCATCATGGGCAAGCTCGAAGGCGAGGAGACGATGACCGAGCAGTCTTATCGCTACAAGAAAGAGATCTGGACGGCAGCAGAGGCAAAAGCCCACTGCGTTGACCACGATGGGTCGTTCGAGGCGGCCAAGGGGAAATGCGTGGGTTGCACTGCACTTCTCGACGGGGGGCCGGACAGTACCACCCCGCTGGACGAGGAGTCGCAGGATACGAGCAAGTCGGACCTGCTCCACTCGCTCGAAGAGCTCATCGGCAAAGCCCGAGAGCTTAATCTCTAGGAGGAATACTTGGACAAAGACATCGAAACGAAACTGAAGGAGCTGAACACTCAGCTCGACGGGCTCACGGACAAGTTCCGAGTGGAAAGTGACCGTCAGCTCGCAGGCAAGGCGTCCGCCTCCGACTTCAAAACCTTCGAGACCAAGATCACGGCCGACATGAAGGCAATCAACGATGAGATCGTGGAGCTGAAGAAGCTCCCGACGAGGGCCTTGGGCGAGAAGGGAGACATGAAGCCGGGCCAGGCGGAGTACAAGAAGTCCTTCCTGGGCTTCATCAAGACGGGCCAACTGAAACTCGACGCGAAGGCCGAGGCCTACATGCTCGAGCGGAAGGCGCTCGTCGCGGACGACACGGGAGCGATCCTGTTCCCGGAAGACCTCGAGGCGGAGATCTATAGGGAACTCCCGAAGATCAACGTCATTCGTCAGTACGCGCTGGTCCAGCCGACGTCCCGCGACAAGCGGCGCCGGCGCAGTCTGACCGAGGTGGAAGTCGCCTACGGCAAGCTCGAGATCGGCGGGACGCCGGTTGAGTCGAGTCCCGTGCCGAGCGATGACTACCAGTATGTCGAGGACATCAATGGCCTGGCCAAGCTGGGCAAGGACGAGATCGCTGATACGGACGTCGCGCTGGAGTCTATCGTCCTCGACTCCTTCACCCGCGCCATCGCGGAGAAGCAAGAGACGATGTACATGATCGGCAAAGGACACGCATTCGAGGAGCCCGAGGGCATTCTCAACGGCTCTGTCGTGTCCCGCGTCCTGACCAAGGCCGCAGATGCGATCATCGCCGAGGACATCCTCGATCTGATTTACGCCGTCCCCCGGCAGTATCGCCAGAACGGGGTCCTGTTCGTCGCATCGACGACGGAGTTGGCCATGAGGAAGCTCCGGGCCTCGGGCGACGGTACGCATTACACGGGCGACTTTCTGTGGCAGCCTTCGCTCCAGGCGGGCAAACCCCCGACCTTCGCGGGCTATCCCGTCGAGAACCAGGAGGACATCCCGGCCATCAACTCGAGCCTGTCCTGCGATATCGCCCTGTTCGGCGATCTGAGGGCCGGCTACCGGATCCTGGATCGCCAGGGCATGACCGTCCAGCGGCTCATCGAGAAGTTCACCCTGGCCGGCATGATCGGAATCCTCGTTGGGTCCAGAGACACCGGCGGGGTCATTCGGCCGAACGCCATCCGCATCCTGCGGGAGCGCGCTTGAGCCGGGTGAGATAAGGAGATCAACGTGAAAGAACACTACATTGCCGCAAGGGGGCTCACGGGCCAGATGGTCGATCATATTATCATGCCCTCGAGCGCCATGCTACCCGGCGGGAAGTGGCAGGACCCTCAAGACCAGAGCGAGGATCAGAACTTTCTGATCGGCTCTAAGTTGGTCATCGACGACCGGGTCTTCCGCTACTGTAAGGCAGAGTCCGATTTGCGGGCTCTGATCGGGGCCAAGAACGCCAGTTACCCCAGGGAAGGAAACACGGCTGCCGTGGAATACCTGGCAGGGACGGATCAGATCACCCTCGCTCTGAACGATCATAGTGTGGACTATGATGCGGAGCAACTCGCAGACTACTGGAAGGGCGGGTATATCTGGATCATGTGGGGGCCGACGGATACTCGCGGTTACGGGCAGATGTACCGTATCAAGAGCAACACCGCGGCTGCCGGCACAATCCCGACCAGATACGTCATCCTCACGCTGGAGACGCCCCTGCGGGTGACCGTCCCGGCGAGTGCTTGGCACACGGCCTGGCCCAACGTCTACAGAAACGTCAAGCGTTCCGATTCGGCGCGCATGTCCGTCGTCTGTGTCCCGCTGATCCCGGTCACTTCCGGGCGGTACTTCTGGGGCCAGACCTGGGGGCCCATCTTCATGAGTTGCACCCATGCCGCACCGGGGCTCACGGACAACGACCGGGAGATTTACTTCCATGAGTCCAACCACGGAGAGATCGTTCCCGGCAGCCAAGTCGTCTTCACGGCGGGGCAACCGTTCAACCAGCGGGCCGGGTTCCTGATCACCAACACCACGGCGTGGACGAACGTGGGAGACGGTTCTGAATTGGGTGGCGATCAATTCATCATGCTCCAACTCTCGCCCTGATGAAGCGCAACGAGAAGAACAAGACAGAGAGAGGGGCGGGCCATCCCGCCCCCTCTCCTTCCCCTATCGAGGGGAGCGGCTCCGTCATCCGCGTCCGAATGCTTCGGCCGGCCGGCACTAGCCGTGGCAGTTATCAACCGGGCACGGTCATCGATCTACCGGCCGATACGGCGCGGTCCTGGATAGCGGCGGGGATCGCCGAGCAGGACAAGATGATCGACGGACCGCCCGAGATCAAGATGGCATAAGGAGAATACATCATGTCTAAATGGTGCGACGAAGGCGAAACGAGCGTAGGCGACGTCTATTTGAAGGCCGCTGCGCAGCCCGACTTCTACCTCGGGCTTTACAGCAACACGACGGAGCCGGCTGAGGGGGCGACGATGGCTTCTGGGCTCACGGAGATCCAGACCCCAGGGCAGAACGGTTATGCCCGCATCCAACTCGTCGATAGCGAGTGGACGGAAACGCCGGTCGGGACGTTTACGAACCTGCAGAAGACGTTCACCTGCTCAGGCACGAACTGGGGTTCGGTCTACGGCTACTTCATCACGACCGCCGCGACCGGGACCGCTGGAAAGCTCATCATGGTCGAGCATTTCAGCGACGGGCCCTATACGGTCAACGTCGGCTGGTCGGTCAAGGTCACGCCGAAGATCGTCGTCAGTTAAGCGCGGCGCGAGGAGTCCCGAATGCCGAAGTGGTGCGCCGAGGGGTTGGCTTCCATCGGGGAGGTCTATCTCAAGGCAGACTCCGTCCCGACGCTCTATCTTGGACTGTATAAAAACGCGGAAGAGCCTGCGGCATCGGCCTCGATGGAAGACATCACCGAGGCCGCGGCTCCAGGCGTCTACGGCTATGCGCGGGTCGCCTTGGCCCCCGGCGATTGGACGGAAGATCCGGCCGGGGTCTGGACGCATGAGGCGCAGTCCTTCCTCGCCTCTGGCGGCGATTGGGGGCTTGTGACGGGGTTCTTCATCACTACTGAGGAGACAGGGACGGCGGGAGATCTCATCTGCGTCAAGCATTTCCCGCAGGGTCCATATCAGATTGGCAATGGCGCCATCTTGGCCTTCGTCCCGATTGTGACGAACGTGATGGAATACTCTCCGGGCCAGGCCTATCTCGGGAGCGCCTCCGTCGTGTTCCTGCCGAATGCCGACTACTCGATTGAGCAGCCGGGTGATTACGACTGGCTTACTGAGGACAACGCCGACCGCCTCTACCCTTGGAGCGATTATTGCGGCGTCCCCGGTGGCATTCCGGATCGGACGACGATCTATATATCGCTCGGCGTTCCAGGCCAACTTCCAACCTATGTCCAAAGCGTGACGGCGGCCGAGATCAACGCGGCCATTGCGGCCTGCCCTGCCGATCAAGTGGTATATCTCTATCCCGGAACGTATGCCATCGGGCAGGTAACATTCGGCTTGAAGTCTGGGGTAACGCTACGAGGGGCCGGGGCGGGCAAGACGATCATCAACACGACGGTCACATACGCGATTGTAAACTCGGGGTACATCTTCAACGAGGCCGACGGCATTGCGTTGGCCTATGCCGGCGGTTATATTATGGGATCGACGAGCATCGCGCTCGCGTCCACTCCATCGGCCAACTTCATAGTCGGAAGCCTGGTCGCCATCACCCAGGACAATTCCCCGACGGCCCTCGGCGGGATTTACGGCATCTATAGCCGCGATGGGAGCACGAACAGGATATATAACCTTTCGGCTACCAGGAGCTATGGATACATCACGAGGATCACGAGCGTGGTCGGGAATGTCATCGGGTTGGCGAGCCCCATACCGATCGACTATACCTACTCGTTGAACATCAAGGCCTATCCGCTCAACGGCCAATCCCTGATGTCTCTTTGTGGCGTGGAGGATCTCAGCGTCAGCGGCGGCGACAGGGCTATTAGTTGGTATTCAGCCGATAGGTGCTGGGCCAAGAACATAGAGACGATGAACATCGAGGGTTCGATCGGCAACATCTTTCTCGGCAACTCGTTCCAATGTGAGGTGAGGCGTTGCTACATCCATGAGACGCCATATTATCCCGTTAACCAGGATGGTTACGGAGTCATGCTGTATCACGGAACATCGAACTGCCTGGTCGTGGACAACATCGGCTCCCGCACGGCCCACACAATAATGCAGAACGGAGCCTGCGCCAACGCCATCCTGTACAACTACTCCCAATCCGTAGGAAGGGCGAGCGAGTTATGGATCCAGCCGGGGCTACACTTTAATCATGGGCCTCACGGGGCCATGACTCTATGGGAGGGGAATCTGGTGCCTATGCTCCAGAACGACGGCTATCATGGCTCCACTTCGCATCAGGTCTTATTCAGGAACCAGGTGCACGGGACGGACCCGAGCGGGAAGACGTACAACAGGCGCACCATCGATCTGTGCCGAGGAAGTTATTACCACAGCGTCATCGGGAATATCATTGGAGACCCGGCCTGGAACCCGAACTACTACGAGTTGACGGGGAGCCCGGACGCGTCAGCCTGCGGGTGCATGTATATTCTCGGCTATCCGAATATGGGGAACCAGAGCCTCGTCGAGGCCGTATCGTGGACCGGATGGACCGGGTCGTATCCTGATGCCGGGGTGGCGGCAACGCTCCTGCGCCACGGCAACTACGATTACTTCCACAAGGGCGTGGTGTGGGATCCGGGCATTGCTTCTCACGAGATTCCGGACAGCCTCTTCTACGCCTCGAAGCCCGATTTCTTTGGTTCGCTCGCGTGGCCTCATGTTGGCCCCGATGTCCCCGGGCTTGTTCAGGACAACCCGGCAAAACGGCGCTGGGCCAACTATGTGATTTCGGATGACCTCGACGATTTGTTCGCAGACCAGGAGTAAAATATGGCTACGGAAATCTATCTCCCATCGAGCGGCGCCCCGCCCGTTTCTCCGGCCTTTGGCACAGCGGTCTTTAGTTCGGATGTTTCCCAGGCCGACCGGATCGCCGCGGTCCTGACAAAGGGCGCCACCGCCCTGGCAAACAAGTCCATCACCGAGGCCATCAACGAGGCGTCGTCCTACGTCCTTCTTCGGCAGTACGTGACGCCCCCGCTATCCACGGCCTATTCATTCGTCGGCGGGGTAGATACCTATAGAGTCGTTGTCCGAGCTATGGAAAGTGACGCGGATGCTGAAGCCACGATGTATCTATATGTCCGAGTCCTCAATGGTGACGGCCCCGATTTCAGAGGGACGATCATTTCAATGCGACCGTCTACAACTGAGTTCGCTCTGGGGCTTACAGCGCGCGGGGTTGCGGGCGGCGCCGTTGGGAACCTTGAGGCCTCCATCGGGGACCGGCTGGTCATCGAGTTCGGCTGTCGGGTAAATACCCCGGACGAGGTCGAGCGGACGCTTTCATACAACTTCGGGGATGCGCCGGCAACCGCTCTCGACGTTGGCAATACGGACACAGATGAGGATTATCCGTTTATTGAGTTCAGCGGGGACATCGTCTTCGAATCCTCTGGCGGGGATGCCGGGGACTACGAAGGCGAGGTTGACCTGTCTCTTGTTCCTTCTACTCCTTTCGCAGATCTCTGGAACGATATACTCCTGAAATGGTGCGATGAGGGCAAGAGCTCCATCGGGGACGTCTACTTGCGGGGCCAGGATCAGCCGAGCTTTTATCTGGGCCTTTACACGGGGACGACGGAGCCGGCCGATGATGATACGGTCGCCGACCTGACGGAACCCTCTGGGGACAACGGCTACGCCAGGATCGCCCTGGCCGATGGCGATTGGACCGAGACGAGCCAGGGCACATTCACGAACCTCTTAAAGACATTCACCTGCGCGACCTCGGATTGGGGGGATGTCTATGGATGGTTCATAACCACGGCCGCTTCGGGGACCGATTGCGATCTCATCACGGCGGAACAGTTTTCTGACGGGCCCTATCACGTCCATGTCGAAGATACGGTCAACGTCTTGCCTAAGTTGTCGTTCACATGAGGAGAGGATGAAACATTACGAACGGATCTCGGCTGATGGGGTCGTGATCGACCGGGCCATCGGGCTCGAGCCGGGCGATACGCCGGAGGATTTCGCCCGTTCCGAGATCAAGAGGGTCTTGGCCTCGGACAAGTTCTCTATCATGGAAGTCGGGCAGACGCTTCCCGGGCGCGATAATACGACGATCAAGAGGGTGGCATAATGGCCGATTATACCTACACGGGCCGACGCGGGGCCGGGCTTGCCCCGGATTCCGAGGCGGTCATGGACTATCCCTCCTATACCGGCGCCACCGTCCTGGCTCTTGTGCCATCGAATGAGGTGAGCGAGGATTTCGTTTACGTCGGCCGGCGCGGGGCTACGGTCCTGCCGGATGCCCCCGAAGCGCCACTTGATAAAGCCTACGCCGGATCCGTGGGCCACGGATGGGTTCCGGACTTTGAGGATCTTGAGGCAGAATTCGCCTATGAGGGATCGGTGGACTTTGGCCTCACGCCCGGGGCAGGCTACGGACAAGAGAGGACCTATGCAGGATCGGTGGACCTCGAGCTGATGCCGGAATCGGCGGTTATCGTAGATGCCGTCTATCAGGCTTCGGTCTTGGTGACGTTGACGCCTTCGGTCGGGGTGGCGCTTCCCGATAAGGAATACTCAGGAATGGTCACCTGTACGATCAGGCCCATTTCAGAGTATGAGGGTTCGGGGATCGTCATCAGGGAATACGCGGGAAACATTCCCCTGTCCCTTATGCCGCAGGTTGCCGAGGCCATCCTGGATGCCGTATATTCCGGATCGGTCCCGCTCACGATGACGCCAGCCTCGACATTCATGGTGCCAACGGGGGTGTTCGAATACGTCGGGGACGTCACGATTTCCTTCTCTTTCCTCTCGCTCTATGTGCGGGAGGGCCCGACCGGATCGAAGCCCCACTATGCGCACCCGAGCCCCCGTACGAGGATCATTGACATCCACCGGAGGAGGAACTAGATGAAACCGAGCGGTAGTTGGCGATTCCCGGTAGGGACTAAAACGCGGATAGGATTCCGTTGGCATGGGGATGATCTCCCGGTCGGCGTGACGATCACTTCGGGGACGAAGGCCGTTACGCCAGCCGTGGGATTGACGGTAGCCGATCCTTCGGTCAATTCAGGGGCCGATGGAGTCTATTGCTTGATCGAGGCTCTCGCGGCGGGGGATTATTACATCCTGATCGTCGGCTCCCGCTCTGACGGTGACAAGAATGTCGAACTCGCGTTCGTGGAGATATTCGCCACGTCATAGGAGATGAAGATGGAATCAGCCACAACCTCGCTCGTCACGCTGGCCCAGGCCCGACTTTTCCTAGGTTGGGATGAAGGCGCCCATGCTGATATGGATGAGCGGCTCGTCTCCTTGATCGATTCCGTCTCCGAGGCTGTGAAGGCCGGGGTCGAATGCGATCTCAAACCGATAAAAGACATCGTGGAGAAGATCGACGGAACGGGGAAAAGCTATCTCTTCCTTGCGCATTGGCCCGTGACAAAGTTGACCTCCGTTGTTGAGGATGGGGTAACGCTTATCGAGGACACGGACTTTTACGTCGATTACGACCGGGGGTTCCTCCAGAAGCCGACCGACTACAAATGGACAACCTCGATGCGGGGGGTCGTGGTCACCTATGACGCAGGGTGTGCGGCGTTGCCGGCTGATATCAAGATGGCCTGTCTGATCGAGATTGCCCGGCTCTATAGCATGGTCGATAATAAGATGTTCGGGGAATCGAGCCGGACCCACGAAGGGGAAACCATAAACATCAACACGGATGAACTCCTGCCGGCTACGATCGAGACGCTCGGGCGGTATCAGAGGGTGAGGTTATGAGCGGAATTCATTTTGATTTCTCCGGCGCCCACGACAAGACGCAGACGCTCAAGATGACTCCTCGAGCACTTCGCTTTCAGGCGACTCGATGGGCCTCTGGAACGGTGCGAGATCTGAAACGCTCCGCGGCCAATATGCGGAAAGGCCATGCGATGGGTCATGGGAAGACAGGCGATCTGGCCGGGGCGACCAGTATGAGGATAGCATCGAAGGGAGGCAAATTCATGGTCTCTGTCGGGACCGGAATGAATACCAAGGACATCAAGTATGCCAAGATCCAGGATGAGGGCGGGACGGTAACAGCCATCAACAAGATGTTCAAGATCATGAACCTGGCTGGCCGGCCGCGGGTGGGGCCTTTCCTGACAATTCCGTTGCGGGGAGTCAAGGGGTCGGCGGCGAACTATCCCGGCATCTTCGGTTTCATGGCCAAGTCGGGGGAACTTTATCTCGGCCGACCAAAGGCGTTTGCGAGCGGGAAGCGCAAGGGCGAACGGAAGACGGGCGAACAGGCCGGCCTCGAGGCCCTCTTCCTGCTCAAGTCTTCGGTGAAGATCCCGGCATCATTATGGTTTACATCGGTCATCAATGCGCGGGAGGTGGAACTGCAGGAGATGATGGCGCCCGATGTTGTCTATAATATCGCCAGTCAAATGAGCGGGGGCAGAGGATGAGTTACCCTGCGGAAACGAAGTCGATCAGGGTTCGGAACCGCTTCATCGAACTGCTCAATAGGATCGTCAAGGGAGAAGAGTTTTTCTCTACGACTGGCGTTGTCTACGATCGTTGGAAGAACTGGAAGCAGCGGGATGATTATCCGGCCTATTCGGTTTTCTTCGGTCCGACGAAGGAATGGCAGGAGATGGCCGGGATGATGGCGATGGAGACTCTCATACTGATCGTCAAGGGGGCTATCCGCAACGAAGAGGATGCGCCGGCCCAGGTGCGGCGCTGCCTGCGCGACGTGCGGAAGGCGGTCATGGACGATATGATTTCAGGAGGCGCGGGATCCCTCCAGGAGCTCTGCAAGCATCTCACGATCGGCTCCGCGGCCACAGACAATGGCGACTATGCCTCGGAAGGATACGGATACTTCGATCAGGAATTTGAAGTGACGATCTACGGGGCGATAGAGGAATTGTAACAACGTGCACTTAGGAGGTGACACATGACTATTCCCAGCACACCCGAAGCCCGGCTTTATCGTGCCGGGGCGGCACTCGGATCAGAATGGGGAGTGGAGGTGGACATCGGCACTGGCCATGAGATCAAGACGATCAAGTCGGCCAATCTGCCGGGTGCCCGCAACCAGGGCTATCTCATGCTCAAGGAGTCGGGGAACACATTCCTGACCAGGGGCATCGCCGGGGCCGTCGATAATTGCGATATCGCGCCCGAGGCCTACATGCGCTATGAGGCGGGTCCGCTCGGTGTCATCCTGGCCTGTCTTTTCGGTGCCTCGCCGACGCCGGCAACGATAGGTTCCGGGGCCTTCCTCCACACAATGACTTGGGAGCCTTCATCCTTGGGGAAGTTTGTAAGTTATGCCGAGGAATACCCCGGCAAGATTTACAGCGTCCCTTCGGCCAAGCCGGTGAAGGTGGTATTCTCGCTCCAGGACGGGGTGCTGAAGATCACGCCCACGCTACGCGGGAATATCGTCATCAACGACTCGGCCGTCAATCCCGAGTTGGATGATTTGACTTGCCTGGACGAAGAGAATGAGGTGCTTCTGTCGGATTGCACAGCCATCTGGATGCGCGAATTCGACGAAGAGGCGGCCCTTGACGCTGACGACCAGAAAGGCGCCAGCGGGTTCGAGATCACCTTCGGGCGCGGGCTTGAATCAGCCAAGCCGCTCGCCGGCCAATCCTACCTCGCAGAGGCGCAGGAGGAAGATTTCTCGGACATCCGGGTAAAACTCGATTTCCCCTTTGAGGATGAGTTCAACCGGGAGTTCTTCGAGCACTACATCATCGGCCAGTATTATTCGCTCATTATGAAGTTCCAGGGCATCATCATCGGCTCCACTTACACCTACGAGCTTAATCTCTATTTCCCGAAACTGCGGCTCTCGGCGATGCCCGACATGAGCAAGGAAGGGTTGATTCGGGTGAGCGCGGAATTCCAGGCCACGGATGCCGCTTACGGACTCGAGGCAGAGCCGGCCGGCTTCGACGAATATCTGCCTTATCTCGAACTCCAGAATACGCAGGAGACGGCCTACATCCCGGCCGCCTGATAGGGGTTATGATATGGACGTATCGAAATACGATCTGGATGGGGTTTGGCTGACCATCGAAGTGAGGAGCGAGCGTGAGCTCGAGCCGTTCAAGTTCCTGGTCCAGCCGATCGTCGAGACGGGGGTCAAGGCCGCGGCGAAGTCACCCGATGAGGTCACAAGCCTGTGCATCGGAGCGGTGGTGGACTGGGATCTGATGAACGGTCCGGATCCGCTCCCGTGTAACGAGGAGACAAAGCGGCTCTATCTGACCAAGTTCGCCAACTACTCCGTCAAGACGGTCAACGGCGTGTCGCCCGATGCGAAACAGGAGGAGCTGGTCGCTTCTCTAACGGCCAAGTACGAGGCGGAGACGGTCCTGGGACTGAAGGCCAATCTAGCTGTCAAGTTAGCAGTGGAGCGCGGGAAGTTGAATCCTCAGAATCTGGCCGGGGCCATCTCCTCGTTCGCCAGCCGGCCTGACAACTTCCTAAAAAATTAAAGGCCTATCTTGCCTGGTACTATTTATATTGCGCGTCGGGGGCTACGGCCCGCGACAAGATAGGCAAAGGGTCTCATCCGGCGCAGAATCCGCCGCCGTTGATGGAAGGAGATCGTAAAGTATGGCTCTGGTTCAACGAGAACTGCCTGCCGGCTGCCGAGCACTATGGCCTCGTCCAGGATGCCATTCGGGAGCTCAATCTCTCAGGGGCATCGCGGTATCTCTTTCTCTTGAAGCTCGGCGCCATGCTCGAGATGCGCGAAATGATCCGGGCGGACAAATTGGAGAAGGAGTCTAAACGTGGGAAATGACGTCAAGTATGTCGTCATCTGCGATGAGGGCGGGGCGATTCGCAAGTTCACAGACATAGGCAGCGCCCTCTCCCATTTAGAAAAGATATCAAAATCCACCGGGGATGCCGTCAGGGGTTTCGGCGATGACTTTATGAAGCGCCTCATCCCGGCGTTCACGGCCGGGCAACTCGCGGCCGATGGCGTGCGCAAAGCCTTTGGGTTCGTCAAGATGGAAATCACCGAGACCCTTGAGGCTGCGATAGAGGCGGAGAAGGCCGACCGGGCCCTCGAGGCCTCGCTCGATATCATGGGCATAGCTGGATTCGGCGCCGCGGAGGCGATGAAAGCCTATGCCCTGGAACTGCAGAGGAAGACCGTCTATGACGATGAGGCGATCAAATCCGCCCAGGCGCTCATGGTTCAACTCGGCCTCCAGCGGGGAGAGATCAACGAGGCGACCCGGGGGGCGATAGGCCTGGCCTCTGTCTATGAGATGGATCTCGCGGGCGCGGCGCGGGCCGTCACCCGGGGGTTTGAGGGTGATTATCGAGCCCTGGCGCGGATGATCCCCGAGTTGAAGACAGCTACCACGGAATCTGAGAAGCACGCCGCCATGATCGATTTCCTGCAACGTGCCTATCTGCGGGCGGAGGCCGAGGTAACGACATTCGGCGGACAATTAGAGGGATTTAAGAATACCTACCAGGAACTTCAGGAGACGATGGGCGGTTTCATCACGAAGAATGAGAGCGTGATCGAAACCCTCAGCGGTGTCCGCTCGATCATCGAATGGCTAAACGCCAACGCGGGCAGGGCGGCAGTAATCAAGGGGATTGACCCGACTAATTATTTCGGGCCGATCTCTTACTGGAAGAGTCTATCAAGCATCATCGGGTTCGTCGGGAGAACGCTCGATGAAGATCTGCGGAATTCCGAGGCGGCCGCCTACGATTACAACGCCGAGCTCGGGGCCATATTCGATAGCTTCCTGAGCAACCAGGTTGCCACGGGTGGATGGCGGGAGGCTCTTGAGAAGTTGAGGGGAAGTTTCGTCATGACCCAGATCGCCACCGAGGATCTGGTCATGGTGGATGTCGCCGAATGGGCGGCTGGAAATACGGCTTGGCTGGAGGAACTAAACGCCGTCATATCAAACATCGTCTTCGGGGTCTCGGATATTTTGTCGGTTACAAGAGATTTCCGATTTACGACCCCGGGCGGCCAGGACGTCTGGTATAAGGAATGGATGGCAAAGCAGACGGCCTGGCTCGCTTGGTCGAAGGAGGAGGCCCGGCTTGCGGAGCAGTCGGCCGAGGGGATCTACGGAAAATTCGAATCCTTCTCCGATGAGTTCTATCAAAGCATCACGAATGGATTCGTTCGGGCCTTTAATATGTTCAGGTTGTCTCTCACAGGTTTCAAGAACTTCTTCATCGCCACTTGGCAGGCCATCAAGAACGCCTTCTTTCAGATCCTCGGTGACATGCTGGCAAAGTGGATGACGATGGCATTCATCAAACTTATAGGGAGCGCCTTTTTAGGCGGGGCAGGCGGATCGTTCTTCCCTTCCACTCCGGGATCGATCGGGATGCAACACGGGTTCGAGGGGACCGTGACCGGGCCGAAGTTGCTGTACGTCGAGCCCGGCGTCACGGAGCACGTCAGCGCCCGCCCGCTCAATCGAACGTCTTCGGTGGGGCCCGCCGCGACGACCATCAATATCAATGTTCAGACTCTCGACGCGGAGCGGTTTGAAAGCGTTGTGCGGCGCCGGATAGTCCCCATCCTTGAGCAGGTCATGGTCCACGGAGATTTATAATGGCGATCCGTTTTCTCTTGCCGAACATTTGGTCTCTAGAGACTGCCCTGACCGCTTCATCCGCGACAACGGGTTTCCCGGTCACGAACACGGCGACAAGGCACATTCTCGAGGATTGGCGCTCGACGGGTCTGACGGCCGAATGGGTTAAGTGTGATCTCGGCTCGGCCCTCCCGGTCAATGCCTTTGTGATGTGGTGTTCGAATCTTCGTGTAGGGGATTCGCTCAACATCCAGGCCAATGACACAGATGATTGGGGTTCGCTACCCCTAAATATATCTGTCACGATAACGGCCGGAATGGTTGCCAAGGAGCTCATCCTTGTTAGCTTGACGGTCTCCCCATCCCGCCGCTGGTGGAGGGTCCTGATGACGGCTACGGCCCATCCGGATGGGCATATTCGCATCGGGAGGATCTGCCTTGGAACCTATGTGGAGCCGGACCGGGACTATGACAAGGACTTCGACGTTGAGGATATCGATCCGTCCCGCGTCATCATCTCGGCGACGAATCAGAAATACGTAAACGAACTGCCCTCTTTCAAGCGGATCCATCTCAACTTTTCGAAGATCAGCGCGGCAGATGCCGTCCTGTTCAAGGCCATCCGTGATGAGGTCGGGATCAAGAAGGCGTTCCATGTCGAACTCGATCCAGCCAACAATCCTATTTCCGAGTCCTACTACGTGAGCTGTATCTCGGGCTGGCGGATCGCGCATGTCTATGGCGGGCAAATCTATTCGATGCCGCTCGTCCTGGAGCAGGAACAATGACGCTCGCGGCGGAGCAGCCGAAGGCCGAGAAGAATCTCTATTGGCTCCTGGAGGTCGAGGGCACTTATAGGATCGAGGGCAAGACCTGGACGCAGGCGACTTCACCCAACACGGCGTGCTGGTGGATGGATCACTCGGCCGAGCGCATCCCGAGCCGGGTCTTTCAGATGCTCCGTTCAACCCACGTCATCACGGACTTCGGGACGATAAAAGGTTCTATCGAGGATTGCCAGGCTGCCGCCTCTTCGTTCTTTTATGATGCGGCGGCGGGCCGGCTGTACGTCCACATGAGCGGCGGGGACGCGCCTGACACGGCGGCGAAGTATTATCTCCGCTCCCACTTTTGGGTGACGTTCACGACCCATCAATACAAGGCTCCCTATACCATCCTGGACGTCAACGGATTCCCGGCAGAGCCGAGATTCTGTAACGCCCCGGCCGCGCTCACGCAAGAGATCAATGACTTCTCCGTGGTCGGAATGAAGGAGGCCTGGGGCTCTATCATCATCTCTAATGGAGACGCGAAATACGACGCCTGGCTCGGTGATGGTCTGCATCTTTGGGACATGTGCAGATTCAATCTCAAGGTAGGGGCCAAGGGAGACGCCTATGCGGCTTTGATAACCGTCCTGCGCGGACGTACCGGATCGACCGGATGGAATGACGAAAACTTCGAATTCCGCATCGAGGATCAGTTGAGGGCCGAGGATTAACCCATGAAAAGAGTGAGCCTTCCGATGCGCCGTTTCCGGTTAGAGGATTATCCGAACCTGGCCCCGGACTCGATCGGCCGCATCGTTCCTGTCGGCTATGGGGCCATCCTGGGGGCCGTGCCGGTCGAGATCGACACGGCGATTCATCGCTATAAGATCCTCGACCAGGCCGTTCAGGAGATAACGCAACTCCGCAAGGTGGACGGGACGGTTCTCGTCAAGAATACGCATTATCAGGAGTATTTGACCTCCGGGGAATTCCGGCTTACCTATAACGCCTTCCTGCATTCGGGCATAACTTACTATCTGGCGATCTGCGGCGACTACCCGATAAGTGATTCTGCCTACCTCGAACTCGGGCAGAATTACAATCAATATGCGGATGGGAGGGACTATACCGTTGATGCGAATGGAGTATGGTCTACGGGCACCCCGGGGAATTCTCTTCGCTTCCAGATATACGGCAGATTGACTCCGACGTCGGATGAAGTTGTCATCGCCACGAACATCACTGACACCTCGACATGGTCGATTTATTTGCGGGATTCGGACGGCCACACGCGCATCGGTCAATCATTCAAACTGAGCGTATCGACGACACCCCCAAACGCCCCGTATTATCCGACTCGCATCCGGCTTCTTGGAGGCGCCAAGACAAGCCCCGCTCCGAGCGGTAACATCTGGGCCGTCCTCTACCAGGGCATCAATCCTGACGATATCTATGCCGCCCTGTCGGCCGCTGCCGTGGCGAGCGGATTCAACGATGATTTTAACTTAACGATAACCGGGTGGGATGAGATGCCCGACATTGAGTGCGATGTGAAGGCGCCGGGAACGGAATTGACCAAGATAGCCGACATACTGCCCGATGTGATCGGTCCGGTCATGGGCAAGGATCCGGACATTCTGGACGCAACGTCATTGGCGAATCTCGCCTCACTCAAGACTCAGGCGCTCGGGATCTATCTGAATGAGGAGATCGAGTTCGGCGATTTCGTGGCCAAGCTCGAGGCCGGCCAGATGTGGAAACTCATCCCGAAGCAGGATGGAACCTACATGACCATAGTTGCAGAGGTAGGGGAGCCGGCGAATACGCCTCACTTCCGGGATCATCACTTCCTCTCCTTCAAGATGGAACTCGACAGTTCAAAGGTCCGTCACATCGCCAACGTCTTCTATGCCGAGGATTCGATCATAAAAGATTTCTACGCGGTACAGAAGACGTCAGACATAGCCCGGTTCTTTCACATGAACGAGCAGACGATCAATATAGAAACGTATTTGGCCGAGTTTGCCGATGCCGATCCCCTGGCGATGGCCTATCTGGCCCGATATGAATCCCTGATCATCACGGTCGTATTTGAGGTCCACGGATGGGCGCTCGATCTTCTCCCGTTCCGTGACAAGGTCAAGCTTACGCGGAAGCGGGCGCCTTATATAGGCGGCTGTTTGGATGGGGTGCTATTCAGGATAGTGAAACTTGTGAAAACGCCTGAGAACAATATCGTCGAGATCACGGCATGTATTTGGGGAAATTCGGCGACCTGAGGCGATGATGGCTGAACGAACAAATAGCGATCTGATGCGGCGGATCCTGAATCATCTGAGATCTGATAAGCCGGCAGCGGCGTCGTCAACGGCGGTGGCGCAGTATCCTGTAGGCTGGTGCCTTCTGTCATTCGTGAACATCAATCCGGCTACGTTCCTTGGTTACGGAACGTGGGTGGCCGCGGGCGCGGGAAGGGTTCTGGTCGGTCTGGATGCCGGCGATGCGGATTTCAATGTAGTAGAGAAGACGGGAGGCGAAAAGAGCCGGGGCTCACTCAAGCATTCCGGGGCAGGGGTAAGCGATCATCCTCCGCTGACACATTCGGGTTGTACCGTGACTCAGCATCCGGCTACGAATACGGGACCGGCGAGCGCGGGCGCGACAAAGCGCGGATCGACGGCCTCGACTTTAACCCTCGGTGTTCATACACATCAGCTCCCGGCCTTATCACATTCTGTTCTGCAAGCCTCGCAGCACCCTACGCAACAGCATGAGGCCATACAGGCGGATGAGCATCCGGCGATCTCGGTGCTCCAGCCCTATCTCGTCGCCTATATTTGGAAACGGGTAGCCTAGCCTAAATCGGCGTGGCTTGCGCCCTGTGGCCAAAGGCGTGTCCACCCGCCCCTTGATACGGATTACCCCATAAAAGCTCAGCAGAGGGCCAAAAGTAGGCCAAATTCGCCCATTCCCGCCTAACGGCAGAGATTGCCGGGGGTGAGTCCATGCTGTGTCCGGTGGCATGACCGACTCCTGTTCCCGATTTGTCCCGGTTCTTCTCGTTCTGTCCCATATAGAAAGGATGACGCCGAGCGGCCCGCCTGACCGTCCGGTTTTCTTCGAATCCGAAGGCCGGGAGTTCGAATCTCCCCGGGCGCGTTTATTTTTCAGCAACTTGCGCTTCGACATCCGCCGGACGGTGTCCATGCGGTGTGTCCAAACTGATCACCTCGACGGCCCGCCGCCGCCGCTCCGGGGTCGAGTGCGCGTAGAGGAGCGAGGTCGAGAATCGGCTATGCCCCAGGATCTCCGAGGCAGTCTGGATATCGACCCCGGCCCCGAGCATCGCCGTCATCGCGTAGTGCCGGCAGAGGTGGAGATGGAAGTGGGCCACGCCGGAGACCTTGCGGATGCGCTTCACCGTCCTTCGGAGATTGTCGGTCTGGGCGCGGTTCGGGATGGGCAGGATATAGATTCCCGTGCGCGGCTGCCGCTCGATCACGGCCCGGGCCTCGTCGTTTATCGGGACGACTCGCCGCCTCTCGCCCTTGCCGATGACAACGACCTCGTCCCCGTTGTAGTCGCGCCAACGCAGGCCAAGCGCCTCGGAGCGGCGTAGCCCAGTATTGAGCAGGATGACGATGAGGTCGGCGGCGATCCGCTGGATGGGGGAGCGGGGGTCGGCCTGGATCGTCCGTGCCGCCGCAAGCACCGAGCGGACCTCGGCGGTCGATAGCGGATGCGTTTTCTGCGGCTCCCGGTAGAACTTCACCTTGGAGACCGGGTTCTCGCCGCCGTAGTCGCCCCAATCCCGCGCCTTATTGAATATTGTCCTGAGCATGGCGCAATAGCGATTGGCCGAGGAGCGACCGATGGTCTTGGTCGTATGACCGATTCTCTTGGTCATAACCCAGGCCCGCAACTGCTCGACGGCGTGAGTGGATATCTGCTCAAGAGTGAGCAGGCCCTGGCCCTCGAGCCACGCCTTGATGATGGCGACACGGTAGGCTTCGGTACGGTACGAGGCGGGTTTCGTGGCCCTGGCCCATTCCTTGTACTTCTCGGCGAATTCGGCGAAGGGCATCCCGGGCGGCTTGGGCTTGCGGAGCTCGAGCGTCAAGTCCCGCGCCCGCTCGATGGCGACGGCCCGCTCGTCCGTGCGGAGCGAGCGGCGCAGGCGCTTCGGGCCGACCCAGAGGTCGAGCCAGAAGACGCGGCCGCGCTTCTTAATCACGACGGTTTCGGTGCGGGCTTGGGCGGTTCGGTGTCCTTCGGCTCGTCGGGCTCCGGCGGATCGACGATGGGCGGCACCGGGCCGAGGTCGGTGTAGATGAACCCTTCGATGGGCGGCGTCTTCTTCGGGTCGATGCGGGCGACGAACTTCATTTGAGGATGCCCTGAATCGTCGAGTCGATGCCCTGCAAGACGATGAGCGCGGTGCATCCGAGCGCGACGACGGCCGAGGCGATGGAGAGCATGCGGATGATGGTGATCGTGGACTTGTCGTCGTTCGGGTAGGCGCGGATTCCAGCCGTGAACATCCGCGTAAAAATGTAGGCTCCGACCATGACGCTCAAATAGATCAGCATGAAAATCCCCCTTGAATTTATTTCTTGATTTCCTCTTTTAGTTTCTCGGGAATGAGTTCCATGATTCGGTCGACGAATAATGCCGCGATCATGGTGACCTCATCCCGCCGTTCTTTCGGGAGACAGAGGTCTCCGGTCTTCACGCCCAGGGCCTCGGCGAGTTTGAATAGGTTGGCTAGGCTGCAACCTTTTCCAGCTTCAACGGTGACAACTGTGCTACGCGAGACCCCAGCCTTTTCCGCCAATTCCTCTTGCGTCATTTTGCCCCGTATTCGTATGAGATTTTCGGCAATGATACCATAGAATATTTTTATCCCGTCGCCTTTGGTTTTAGTAAAAGCCACTGGGCGCCTCCTTTTTGATGGCAATCTATAACAAATTGTAGAAAAAGGCAACCATATCTATTCGCGTTTTCAGCATCTTACACATTTTGCTTGACATCTTAAACATAAAGTCTTAAATTATAATCAGCATGAGCAAGACAAGCGACATCAGGCTGGTAAAGAAATTCATTGACACGTGCGCCGCCCGGAACATGCGGCTCGAAGATATGGGTCTCGCCGTCGATAAGACGAAGGGCTGGGCGTCGATGCTGGTCAACGGAAAAATTAAGCGGCCACATTGGCGAACGCGGAATCTCATGCGGCGGTTCCTCGGCGAAGCATGACGCCCGCCCCGCTCCTCACGAAGAAGGAAATCGCGATCTACCTCCGCGTCTCGCCCCGGACAATAGACGTGTGGTGCGCGGCGCGACTTCTTCCTTTTCGGATGGCCGGGCCGCGCAAGCGGTTCTCGCTCGACGATGTCAACGCCTACTTGTCTCGCCATCGCGTCACCCCATCCAGCCCCGCGAGCACATAATGGACAACCGCACGAGGCCGAGGTGGGCACAGAGATTGGTCCGTGGCCGCGGGCATGACCATGCGCCGCATCATCGCCCTTGCCGTCATCCTGGCGCTCGCCGCGTCGTTCGCCGTCGCCGCGCCGGACAAGATCAAACTTCCGCAAATCGCGCTCTCGCTCAGTTTCGCGGGGTGGGCCGCCGCCGATACCGCGCTCATGATCTACGGCACGTCCACGCTCGGCCTCGTCGAGACGAACAAACTCCTCGCGCCGCTTTTCGAGAATCGCCAGTACGCCGCGATATGGGCCATCCAGGTCGCGGGGTGCGCCGCGATAGTCGCGGGGTGCCACGCGCTCATCCACAGCAACGACAAGACGACGCGGATCGTGGGCTACGTCGCGCTCGTCGCCATGAACGCGGCGAGGGCCTACATCGTCGTCCGCAATATCAGGCTCCACGCCAAAGTTAGTTAAAAGGAGGACTGAATGAAAATCATTCACACGCCCGGCCCGTGGAAGGCCGTCCCGTTCTTTAACGAGCCGCTTGTTTCCATCGATGGCAATGGCGAGGTTTGGGCTCACCATAGCATCCACATCTTTGGACCCGGCGACCTGAACCTTGGAGAATTCAGTCTCTGTACATCCAAGAACGCGGGGTATCCAAGGGTCACGAACATGAAAACGCTCAAGGCCAATGTCGCCCTCGTCACCGCCGCGCCGAAGATGTTTGCCGCCCTCAAAAAAGCTGAGGCGTATCTTCAGGGCATCCGCACCGGGGTCGACTTCGAAGAATCGGACCTCGTGAGCATCATCCAAGCCGCCATCGCCGAGGCCGCTCCCGAGGCATGACCATAAGCAAGCTGTTCAAATTCAAGGAGCGGGTCATCGTGTCGAAGAAGGCCGAATGGCCGTACACCGGTATGCCCGCAAACCGCAAGGGTCGCGTGTGGAAACGCGAAGATACCGGCTTGTCTTCGATTGGCGTCAGGTTCGATGAGGCAATGGGTGGCCATAACCTTGGGATCGCCGATTGCGCCGACGGCTTCGGCTGGTATGTCGAGCGCAAGTTCATCCGCCGCCTGCCCGCGAAGGGGGCATGACCATGACCCGCCACATCCACGAGGACGAACGCGAGGACGCCCGTATCGAGCGGGCGATGGAACGGGACATCCACCCCGCTCTCCGCTCCCAGCCGGAACCGGAGGCGTCTAGGTGCCGAGCGTGCAGAGAGCGTCACCCACTCCACGATCTGACCGACGACCTTCTCTGCAAGTTGTGCAACGAGGCAGTCGAGGAGGCAGAGGTCCGCGGATGATCGCCAGAAAGCCCGGAAATGCGTCAAGAACGCGTTCTGCGCATTTATTTACGGCTGGCCAGGGAAAGAGTAGGGCCGCGGCTTTTTCGCCTCGCCTGTGCGATTGCGGCTGTGGCCACAAATTCACGCCAACTCGGAAATGGCAGCGATTTAAGAACACGACCCACAGGAAGGCGGCTTGGAAACAGGCGCACAAAGACTACCTCATTTCCGAAATTCTGAAACGCCTCCGCGCCATCGAGCGCAAGCTCGGAATCAAGAAAGGGGAGTAATCACATGATCAACCTTAGCTACCACCCGCTCTGCTTCTGTGAGAGCTGCAAACAAATCAAGCGGAGAGACTGGATGAAGACCGAGATAATCTGCATCGGATGCTACGAAGGAGGTCAATCGGAAGACACAAATCAAATGGCAATGGGCGGCGCCTCGTCGGCGCCAGGGCAAGCGAAGGAAGAAAAAACTCGACTCCGCGGGCAAGCCGGGCAACTCACACTCGAAATATAACGCCGAGGAAATGGCTTGTCAAGCGGAAAGGCGAAAGGAACATCATGAATGAGAAAACGAAAAAGGCGGCCCCTCCGGCCGTGATGACCGCGGTCGTGAAGAAGACCAACGGCGAGACCAAGGTACTCGCCCTCACCGCGGCCTTCGGCGATGTCTATATCAAGGCCACGAAGGACGGCCAGATCATGCGGCCGATCAAGGCCCAGATCACGCTCTTCGAAAAGGCGGGCCATTTCTACGGTCTGCCCGGGAAGTACAATCCGGATACGAAAAAGATCGAGAAGAAGTACGCCATCGCCTCGCCCGGCTACACCCACCTCAACAAGGTCGCATCGATCTCGATCCTGACGCCGCCAACGGTCGTCCGGGATGGCGTGGAACAGCCTAACCCGTTCGTCGAACGGAACCCGAAGACCCGGGCCATCGAGAGCGTCATCGTCCGCAAGATCGGCATTGGCTATTCGCCGGCCGGCAACATCACCGCCATCGACAAGACGCTCTACTACAATCCCTACACCTACTTCATCCAGTCGATTCAGGCCAAGATGAAGAAGACAACGTGGGAAGACGGAAAGAAGACCGACGACAAGGCCAACCCCAATGCCGCCGTTGTGGGCAAGGCCGACGCCGAACCGGGCAACCCCGGCTCGTGGGCATTTTTCCCCATCCAAGAGCCGCTGGGCCTCTGGATCAACTACGAGGACCAGGCCATCATCGACTGCCTCGAGGAGCATACGCAGCGCCAGCGGTTCGGGGACCGGATCGCCCAGAAGATCGTCGAACGCAACATCCTCAAGGATCATCCGGCGATCGGCGTCTCGAACGTCATCGCCCTTCCCGGCGCCGTCCCCGAGCAGGGCCAGCGGGCCACGGTCGAGGTTTACGGCTACCGCCACGACCTGGGCTATGCCGACCTCAAAGACCTGATGAAGCAGGCGGCCAAGGGCCAGGGTGAAGTCGAGGTCCAGGCCGAGGTCATCGATACGGTGGATGACGAGGAAGAGCGGGCGACGATCGGCGAAACGGCAGAGGAAGACAAGGTCGCTGGCGGCCACAGCCCCGTTCCCGCGGAAACCGACCTCGACGACCCGTCGCTCTTCGACAAGGCGATGGCCAACGACCTCAAGAAGAAGGGGAAATTCTGATGGAAGCGCGTATCAATTCCCCCCAAGCCGCCCTGGCCAAACCCGACGAGCATCTCCTGGGCGAGCTCACCGCCGCGGCCTCGGCGATGGAAATCGCGATCGACGCCCTCTTCGAACGGCGCGGCCCATCAAACCACGAAGCCTCAAATTGGGCCTCCGAGATCGGCCATCCCTGTGCCCGGAACCTGACCTATTGCCGGATGAACTGGCGTGAGCGGAGCCCGCTCGATATCGATGCCCTCTATCGGGTCGAGGCCGGATCCGACGAAGAGCTCAAGATCAAGCACAAGCTCGAGCGGGCCGGCTTCGAGGTCATCCTGGCCCAGAAGTATTTCAGCTGGAAGGAATACCAGGTCTCCGGGAAGATCGACGGCAAGGTCGGCGTTCCCGTTGTGGGCAAGAAGATATTCCTGCCGATCGAGGCCAAGATGATCAACCCCATGTTCTGGGACAAGACCAAGACGGTCAACGAGGTCAAGACATCGCGCAACTGGTGGATCCGGAAGTACGTCAGCCAGCTCAACCTCTATCTCTTCATGGACGGGGCTGAAGGCGGATTCCTTGTCCTTTGTTGCCCGGGCAAGCGGCCCCGGATCCTGCCGATGCTCCCGGACTATGACCTCGCGGACCACGACCTGGCCAAGGCCACGACAGTCAACAAGCACATCGCCGCCGGCACGCTTCCCGAGCCCATGCCCTATGATCCGTCCGTCTGCGGGATGTGCGATTTCTCACACCTCTGCCCGCAGCTCAAGGCGCTTGATTCGTCCTGGGTCGAGATAAGCGACGCTGACACACCGATGCTCGAGTTCTACGTGGAACTCAAGGACGCCAAGAAGAAGTTCGAACAGGTCCACGCGAAGCTCGTCGGCGACAACAAGAACCCCGGGCGCTACTTCGGCAAGAATGCAATCGCCAACGGGATCCAGATCGAGAGCATTCCAAGGATGATGACCAAGTATGACGTGCCCGATGACCTCAAGGCTCAGTACAAGGAGACCTACGAGATCACAACGACATCGATTGGTCGCGTGGTCTGAAAGGAATAATCATGGAACTCGAGATCTCAAAGCAGATAACCGACCTGGTCGCCATCGCGACCAACCCGATCATCGACCAGGAGAGCTTGGACCGTGCCTGCACGGCTTCGGCGATGGGGAAGGGGCTCATTCGGAAGATCAGGGGATATTTCGCCCCGATGAAACAGGGTGCCTACGATTCCTGGAGGCGGATCTGCGCCCAGGAGAACGAGGAGATTGCGAAGGTCGAGCCGAAGGTCGCCGCGATTGACCGGGTCATCGTTGATTTCCGCATCGAGCAGGACCGAATCCGGCGTGAGGCTGAAGAGAAGGCCCGCCGGCAGGAAGAAGAGCGGCGACGGCTCGAGGAAGAAACCCTGCGGAAAGCACAGGAGGTGGAGCGTCGTGCCGAAGAAGAGAAGCGGCGGGCTGAAGAGGAGGCGCGCCGGAAAGAACGCGCCGCGAAAACCGAGGCGGAGGCCCGCAGCGTCCGCGAAGAATCCGCCCGCCGGCAAGCCGAGGCGGACCGCAGAGCCAAAGAGGAACAGGACAGGATCTTGACGGCCGCCGCGGCCAAGGAATCGAAGCTCGAACCTATCGTCGTCGTTCCTGAAAAGATCGTCAACAAAGACCTTTCTCGCCGTGACAACTGGACCTACGAGATTATCGACGAGGGGCTTATCCCCCGGGAGTATTGCATTCCCGATTGGGTGCGGATCGGCAAGCTCGCGAGGATCGAGAAATCGAACCTCAAGATCCCCGGTATCCGCGCCGTGAACAAGCCGATCATGGCGGCGCGGCCCGGCGGAACCAAGTAGCACATGAACCACACAGCCGGGGCGACCAAGGCGAGAGGTAACGGCCTCGTCGGGCGCGTGGGTTTGATTCCCTCCTTTTCCCGTGCGCCCCGCCCCGGCGCTTTTCAACGAAAGGTAGAACATGGGCTTTACTAAACTAGATGAGCGCATTCTCCAATCGTCCATCATGGCCGAGTCGGCGGTCACGTTCAAGGTCTGGATCGCGCTCCTCGCCGCCTGCCGAGAGAACGGCGTGGCCTATGTCTCCGCCGTCTATCTATCCTCTATCTGCCATCTTCCATTATCTCGCGTCGAGGACTCACTCAAGAAACTCGAAAGCCCAGATGAACACTCGCGCTCAATCGCCGATGAGGGCCGCAGGGTCCGGCGCATCGATGGCGGATACGAGATCATCAACTACACCGTCTACCGCGACTTTTCTCTCAGAGATGCCGAAGCCGAAAGAAAACGCCTTTATAGACAACGACTTAAAGAATGTCCGGACAATGTCCCTGACCGTCCGGACTCCTCTGCTTCTGCTTCTGTATCTGCTTCTGCTTCTGAAATAATCAAATATCTTAATGAGAAAGCCGGGCGGCACTACCGCCCCGACTCGGCCAGCGTCAGGGACATGATCGTTCCCCGGCTCAAGGAGGGCCGGACGGTCGAGGAGTTCAAGCGGATCATCGACCTCAAGGTTGCGAAGTGGGGGGGCGATCCGAAGATGGACGACTTCCTCAGACCCTCGACGCTGTTCCGCAAATCGCACTTCGACGAATACCTGAACGAACGACCGCCCATCAAGGGTGGGGACGGAAAGCCGAGTCAGGCCGGCGACAACGCCGATCCCCGCTACAAGGAATCCTACGACCGCCGCAAGGCGAAGGAGGAATTATGACATTTAAAATTGACCCGAATTTTGAGCGGTATTGGCCGCCCTTACCAAACGAGAAATTCATCATCCTTGAGAAAAGCATTCTCGAAGAAGGGCTCCGCGAAAATCTAATCGTCTGGAAGGAAAAGAATATCCTTCTCGACGGCCATCAGCGACTGAGGGTATTAAAGAAGCATGGCATAACCTACGCGGACAAAATCACCCCTCTGTCCTTTCCCGATGAAGTCCACGCGAAGCATTGGGTCCACGTGACCCAGGCCGCCCGCCGTGGCGACGCGCCGCAGTTCTTGAGCATCTGCCACGTCCTTGAGTTCGAGCCGATCTACCGGGAGGAGGCGAAGGCGAGGATGTTGGCTGGGAAGAAGACCCTAAGCACCAATGGTGCTGAGGGTAAGGGCCAGAGTCGCGACTTTATGGCCCGCGATTCGGCTGCCTCCAAGAACTCCGTCGAGCGCGTCCTCTATATCAAGGACCACGACCCCACCCGATTCTCGGCACTCAAGGCCCTGGCCGAGAAGGGCGAGGACTACAACAACGACGGTGGGCCGGGGCGCGGCAAGGGCAACAAGGAAATCAGCATCCATCTCGAATGGTCTAAGGTCAAGGCGATGGTGGACGCGAAGGCGGCGGGCGTAAAGCTCGATCCAACGACGCTTGAAAAATTCACGTCCTCGAACACCGTCCGCGATTTTGCTGAAACAGTTTCCAAATTCAAGCCGCCAGCCCATGTTCAAAAGGCCGCCGCTGAGGCTATTGCGAATCCCAAAAACGAGGAAACGGTCAATAAGAATTATGTAGAAGACCAGGTCGTTCATCGTCTCCCGAAACGTGAACTGAAGAAGGAAATCGAGAAGACCGGACTTGCCGCGCTCAAGGAAAAGATGGCCGAGATTGCGGGCCATATCGTGCGGGCAACTTCCGGCATCCGCGATCTACAGGAACTCCGCGAAAAGGCCGGAGAGGATTTATATTTTCGGGCCATCGCCGCGACGCCCGAAATCAGGGCGGCTTTTGCCGACTTCACGAATGCGGCTAAATCATTTCAGAACGGAGGTTCACATGGGAAAAAAGAAAAAACGGGCTACTAAGAAAATCTATCTCATCCGAGTAATCCGGGAACTCTGGGACAAGTTGGACATTGGGGCCACGCTCCGCATCAATAAGGCCCGGGCTTATTGTCTCGAACACTTTGACCTGGACTTTTCCTTTGAGCAGGTCCGCGATGCATTCTGGGCATTCTATGGCGAGGTCAATCGACAGAATAGCGGAGAGAATAATTATGCGGCCGAACCCGACATGGCTGGCAACAGATTAGTCGGTCTCACGAAGATCGGGAACGACACTGCTGGCCGGGCTATTCGAGAAAACCATCACCGTCGGGTCTTTCAGAAAGACGGGCGGTTGTTGGCGGCGCACAAAGCCTATGTAGATGCGGATATTCACAAACATATTCTCCCGCGTAGTGTGGCAGCGAAGATAATCGAGGCCGCCGGGTTGTCTCCGTTTATAAAATCGCTTCCAGCGCACAAGTGACCCCATGACCCACGCCGCCATCACCGCGCTTCTCCTCGACTACCTCCGCTCCCGCGCTCGGGGCCGCGCCAACGCCGTGCCGAGGGAGGAGGCGCTGGCGCACATCCAACTTTTCGAGCCTGACCTCCGCGATCGGGAGTTCCGCGTGATCTATTCTAACGCCGGGCTGCCAGCGTGCGAGGCGGGGCTTTACTACCCCACGACGCCGGAGGATCTAAAAGCGTTCGAGGAATACATGAAGAAGAAGTCTATCGCGCCCTGCTTCGACCGCATCAAGCGCGTTCGCCGCGCCTTTCCGCACCTTGTCGATGACGGAGCGGTGCAGATGGAATTGGAGATTTAGGAGGGGTGACATGAGCGAACTGACGTTAGAGAAGATTGAGAAACTGAAAAACAAGTTTCAATACCATCGAGATATCATGGATTCGGCGAAAGGAACAAGACTCAACGAGATACTGAGCCACCTAGTCATTCTGCGCTATGACGATTTATCTGACCTCCTCGCCATCCTAGACGAGAAAGCCGAGCAGATAAAGGCCGCGAACGTAGTCTATACGTCGGCCTGTCCGAATTGTGGGATGCTCACGGAGCGCAGGGGCCGGGTGTCGGCGCAGGTAATCGAGCAGATTAAGGCCGGGGGCTCAGGCACGGCGAGCGAGCAATCGCGGCTTGGTTCGACTCCAAGCGCCGAGTCCCCCGGCCTATCCCCCGAGGCTCGCTACGATGAGGAAGGTCACTCGAATGAGGACAAGCCCGCCCCGCATCCCAAGCCCGCCACGGACGAGGAGCGGTTGGAGATGCTTCATTGGGTCGAGTCGTGGAGGCAGATTTGTCGACAGACGGGGGGAGGCTGCGCAACTTGCGAGTTGACCGTAGGCGGCGCGACTAAAAAAGTCTGCGATGAGTTTTTTAATAGACTCCGCTCCCTCATCCTGTCCCCGCCCATCACGGACGAGGAGCGGGGGAAACTCCGAGAGGCCGTGTGCGCGTGGTTCTTTGAATGGGCCAGTAACGGTCCTGCCGACCTTGACCTAAAGCCGCATCAGGAACGGCTAGATAAGATTTGCGCCCTCATCCTGTCCCCGCCCGCCAAGGTCACGCGGGATTTCCCGGCCATCGTTTGCCTTTGCGGGTCGACGCGGTTTATGGATGCTTTCTTTGATGCCGGGTGGGCCGAAACCCTCGCGGGCCGAATCGTCCTCAGCGTGGGTGTCTGTAAACACGCCAAAGACCACGGCGGAGAGGCCCTTGGCATGGAGGTTGTCGAACTCTTAGACGAACTCCACAAGCGGAAGATCGACCTAGCCGACCAAGTTTTTATTCTCAACGTCGGCGGCTATGTTGGTGATTCGACCAAGAGCGAAATCAGATACGCCATCGAACACTGCAAGATTATCCGCTGGCTGGAGCCAGAATCAAAGGACGACATTCTCCGCGAACTCGGCATCCCCGTCGAGGGGCCGGAAGGAGAATCCGATGACTGACCCGACCACGAAGGCCATGACCACGAAAGAGGCGGAAAAGAAATTAAAATACGCCATTGAAGATGCCCTCTACTTTCGCTTAGAAGACCACTATAAACGCGCAGATGAACTCCGCACCGAAGAGATTGCCGCCCTCGCCCACCTCACCGCCTTGGCCGGGGAGAACGAGAGGCTACGGGGGGAAGTCGAGAGGAGATGCAAAGATGCAGCAAAATTGATTTCCCGTGCCGAGAAAGCCGAGGCCAAACTCGCCAAGATGACAGAGGAGCGAAATGCTGTGTCTGCCGTGGCGGTATCTTGGGCGGAGAAATGTAGTGAGGCCGATACCTACACCGCCCGCTGGAAGCCGCTCATCGAGGCGGCGAAGAAGGCAAGCCCTGAATGGATTGTGATAGAGACAGAGGAGCTGTCGCGCATAAGGACGGGGGACACGCCAACCATGAACCTACTCCGCGCCGCCCTAAAGTGCCGGGAGGAGAAACCATGAAAATCAAATTCGCGGGCAAGACCTGGGAATGGCTTATCACCGACTGGTGGCAAGTGCCGCTGTTCATCGTCGGGGCCATCCTGATTGTCCCGGCGATCCCGTTCCTGATCTTCGTCTACTTTCTCTATGAGGGGTGAACGTCGAGGAGGGGTGAAAATGAAACCTAAGATGTCAACGCTAATGGCAACAACGCTCCTGGCCCTTTCCGCCTTTCCCCTGGGTCCGGGACCAGCCCCCGATATTGAACTCCCCGACACGAAGGATGCGACGGTTGCCCTCCTCGAGCGCGAGCGTCAACAGCGGGCCAAGTTCCCGAGCCGGAAGAAGCGGCTGAAAATGAGGAAACCATGAAACGCCTACTCGTCCTCGCCCTTGTTCTCGGCTACTGGTACGGCAAGCGGAGCGTCTACCCGAGGAGGAGAGGGTGAATGAGAAAGCGAGGCAACACGCTGCTCCACACGCCGACAACTTGCGACACGCACGAGTCGTGGGAAAAAAGGTATCCGGGGGGGGGGCGTGAGAAAGCACCCGATACCGAACTTGGCGGCGGAGATTGCGGCGGGCAAGTCGTATCAGGAGATGGTGGAGGAACGGACCTCACGCACATCTCGCTCTTCGCGGGCATCGGCGGGTTCGACCTCGCCGCAGGATGGGCAGGATTCCGCACCATCGCAATGTGTGAAATCGACCCGTTCTGCCAGGAAGTCCTCGCCGCCAGGTTCGGGGCAGTTGTTGCCAACCCCGACTCAGCAGGACTCTCGCATCGGGACGAACAACATCGGCGGTGCGAGGCATCGGGAGGAGCGGGGGAGCGTGGCACTTGCGGATGTGATTCACAGGCAGAGGCGCGATTCGGGGCTGTTGCCGACGCCGCAAGCCTTCGATGCGAAACCGGAGATGAACGGGAACCAAGAAGAGCGGCACAAGAAGGGCGGTTGCAGGAATCTTCGACAGGAAATCGCCCTCTCCTCATCCCCGACATCCGCGACTTCGACGGGACGCGATTCCGTGGAGCCACCCTGCTCACCGGGGGCTTCCCCTGCCAGCCTTTTTCCCACGCCGGAAAACGAGGAGGCACGACTGACTCTCGCCATCTCTGGCCGGAAATGTTCCGAGTCATACAAGAGGCCCGGCCCACTTGGATTATTGGTGAGAATGTTGCTGGAATCAGATCGCTGGAGGTCGCCGCAGATGCTGTTGACTTGGAAGGCGGTCCCGATGATAAAGCGGGTGGAGATAGCGAATACTCAGTTGTCCTTGACTCCATCTGTGAACAACTCGAAGGAATCGGTTATGAGGTTCAGCCGATTATTATTCCAGCTTGCAGCGTCGGTGCGCCCCACAGAAGGGATAGGGTGTGGATTGTTGCGTACTCCAGGGACAGAAGCAGAGGGGCGGGGAGATTACAAATCCCCGGAGAAGATACAAAAGAGGTGGGACAAGGGTCATCAGGTTATGTTGGCTCAGCAGATAGCGATGCTCCCGACGCCGAACTTCACGGGCGGCAGGACGGCCCCCGACACGCACAAGGAGGAGCGCCGGCAGAGGGGCGGGAAGTGTGGCGGGGACGACCTGGCGACAACAATTGGGACATCCCGTGGATTGAAGTTGCACAGCGATTTTGTCAGTTGGATGATGGCGTACCCAGTAGATTGGTTGGATATCTCGGAACAACCGAAGCCCATATCAAGGTCAGGGATAAAAACCGCGTCCAAAAACTCAAGGCGCTCGGCAACGCAATCTGCTGGCCCGTTGCCTACGAAATAATCAGATGTATAGCGGAGATAGAGAATGGAAATAAAACTCGCTAACGGAAAAGTTGTTCTCATCGATGCCGAGGACTTTGAAAAAATAAGTGGATTCCAATGGAAGGCGCATCCGCAGGGATACGTTTCTATGGAGTTTTTAATGCATCGGTTTTTGATGCACCCCGTTCCACCGGGTTTTGTGGTTCATCATAAAAACGGGAACAAGTTAGACAATAGAAAGGCAAATCTTGAATTGATGCTGGCAAAAGATCACAACAGGATGAACTCTGCTCCACTTGTCGCCCATCAGAAAAGCATCCAGAAATATCCAGATCAAAAGGTTTGCGTGGTTTGCGGATGCGAGTTCATGGTCAACCCCAGAAAGCGGAAGCGGAACAAGACTTGTTCCCCGGCCTGTTCTATGAAAATGCGGATTGATGGGCGAAAGAAGCAAGCCGCATCGTCCCGCAAGTCGCCCACGAAATCATCCGGGTCATCGCGCAAATCGAAAGGGGCGAAGTAGCATGATCCCCCGCCGCATCGCCCTGACCATCCCGAGGCCGCAATCTAGCATAGTAAGTAGACAAAAGGGCGACATACTGGGCCGAAAAGAGGGGAAATGAGATACGCAAAGAGCATCGCCGGGGGCATCGTTGGAACCATCCTGTTCGTTCTCCTCGTCGCCGCGATGCTCGTGGTGATGATCGAGCGCGTCGAGCGGGCCGAGGCGTGGGCCGAGGAGGGCGATATCGTGAGCGAGCGATTCAATCAGGCGGACTTTTCGCCGGGAACGCAAAAGGATATGAGAGGAGCCAGATGAAAAATCTACTTGCGCTGTGTCTGATCGCGGCGTTCGTAATCATCGTCGGGGCCGTCATCATCTACGGGCGGTCGTTGGTGAGGATTGGCAAGGAGAGAAAGACCAACCAGCGCCTGCGCGTCGAGGAGGAGGAGCGGAAGAAGATGATGAAGGAACGGCCCGACGATGGTACCCCGTTTATCTGGAATGACAAATATTTTCGCATGTATAAAAAGGGAATGCTTACTCTTGGGGAGGCGATCAACGCGACGCGGGCCGAGGCTGGTTTTCCCCCGGTGGAATTCAAAGATGGGGAAGATACCAAGTTCAACATGGACGACGACACAAAGACCTGGCCAGGGCCGCCGGCGACAACATGAAGAACTACACGAGCTCCGTCCCGGTCGAGGTCACGGTCATGCGGATCGAGAAGATCCTCGCCAAGAATTACGCTACGCAAGTCGCCAAAGAATATAAAGACGGTGAAGTCTATGCCCTGACGTTCTCGGTTCTCAACCCGAGGACGGGGAAGGATTCGAGGATCCGATTGCCCGTCCAGAAAAAGGGGATCATCGCGGTCCTCAGCGCACAATACAAGCGGAAGATCTCGTCGGCCACGAAATCGCGGATCGAAGCCCAGGCGAATCGGACGGCATGGAAGTTGTGGCAAGACTGGCTCGAAGTCCAGATGAGTCTGGTCGAGATGGAGCAGGCGGAATTCGTCCAGATCTTCCTCCCGTATTTTTGGAATGGCCGCAAGTCCTACTACGACCAGGTCAAAGATGGCGGATTCAAAATGCTCGAGGCCGGGAAGCCACACGAGGAGGGATCATGAACCGAATCAAGGATGGGCGGTTCGCCGGATTTACGCCCGGGCCGAGGGCGGTGGCATGAATATCCTCGCCATCGACCCGGGAACCAAGTGCGGCTGGGCCTCCCTTTCCAAACGCCACATCGAGAGCGGAGTCCACGACTTTGCCCTCGCAAGAGGAGACTCACCCGGGATTCGATTCCTCCGCTTCCGCAACTGGCTGGCCGATATGCTGACAATGACGGCGCCGGACCTGGTCGTCTATGAGCAACCGCTCCTCAAGTTCGGCTATTCGGCCGAGATCCTGGCCGGCTTTACGACCAGGATCCAGGAGGCGTGCGCAGAGCGGGCGATCAATTGCATGGCAGTCCACGGATCGACGCTCAAGAAATTCACCTGCGGGACCGGGCGGGCCGACAAGACGCAGATGGTCATCGCCGCGGCCAAGAGGTTCGACAAAAAGGTCCAGGATGACAACGAAGCTGATGCGCTCAATCTGCTATGGTTCGCCATGCAGGAGAACAAGGAGGTATTGAAATGAAATACGCCGCAATTAGGATCTTCCCAAGGCTATTCCTAGACTCGGTTCTTTTGGTTAAAGGTGGGAGATTCCGTATTTTGGAATCGCCGGTGCCGATTGGTGCCAGGTTCATCCGGGCCTATGATAACGAGTCCTCCGGGGATATTTTCATCATCATCGAGCACGAGTCATTCGATGATGTTGGCGAGGGCTTCAGCATACCTATTCTCAACACTCCTATAGTAATCAAGCGGCTTTATGGGCCGAGAAAAAAATCAAGAAAGGAGGCATAAAAAATGCCTATTCTACTCATCAGCAAGCACACCGGACAACAGATCATGATCCAGGGTGAGTCAGACGATCGGGACTTCTATGCCCGGGCCCACTCCGGCCTCATCCCCATTCAATGGCTCGAGGGGCATCTCGGCCACGTCGTCAAGGACGCCGTCTGGGCGACGAGGGTGATCCCGCTCGAGGAGCACAACAAGAATATCGAGAACAGGAAGAAGGCCGAGGAAGAGCAGGAAGCCGAGAAGAAACGTCAGGCCGAGGAACAGGCCAAGAAGAGACTCGACGCCATCACCGCCCATGAGAAAGCCCAGGCCGATGAGAAAGCCAAGGCCCAAGCCGACATCGAGGCCCGGAAGCTCAAGAACAAGATCAAGCGGCTCTTCCAGAAGAGGGGATAGTGAAAAGCCCCTTCAAAAGGCTCGGCATTATGTAGGGATATCATGAAGCCACCTCGGAAATTCTCAGAGCTCGCGCTTATGTTGCAAGAGGCCAGGCGGCAACACCCGGATGCCTATTATTGCATCGGACAGGCTGCCCGGATCCCCGAGCGCCGCGTCAAGGCCATCGCCTACGGCGCCGAACCGACCGGACAAGAGAGAACGATCTTGATGCTCTACGCAAGGGGTTGAAGTGAAAACACTATGAGCGAGCTTGCTTATAAACGCCGCATCCGCACGTGGAAGCGCCGCATCGTCACGACGCTCACGGACTCCGGCTATGAGGCATCGTCGTTCGACACCGGCCCGTTCCACGTCTGCGCGGATAGATACGACGGCTCTCGCCGCATCCGCATCGTGTTCGGCTCGAGCACGCGATCGGACGTCGAGTCCGTGTCGCGCTCTCCGCTCCCGGCCAACTGCTTCCGTGAGATATGGCAGATCGACGATGACGGGAAGGGATGGGTCGTGGCGAAGGTGAGCGGGAAGAAGAAGTGATTATCACCACATCCAAGCGGGCGTAGTCCAATTGGCAGGGCCCCGGCCTTCCAAGCCGGAGATCCCGGTTCGAGCCCGGGTGCCCGCTTTCTAAAACTATGGCAAGGGGGAATTCCCGCAGTCAGCGCGGGGAAAGCGACATCATCTTCCCATAAGGGCTGAAAGGCCCTCCCGGTCGTTTGAAAAACCCGTGGTATTTTCTGTGGCATAAGCAAGGAGTCTATCCTCGTCCAGCTCCGGGGAGATATGTGATGCCGCCATTCAATGTGTCATCCGCCGTTCTGCGCGAC
>Ga0307376_10000685_pt1 | contig 41398 bp, 50 predicted proteins | sample TR2MG_FD_202536 | JGI IMG/M metagenome (GOLD analysis project Ga0307376, IMG submission 202536) | Soil microbial communities from Risofladan, Vaasa, Finland - TR-2 | ecosystem: Environmental > Terrestrial > Soil > Coastal area > Acid sulfate soil | place: Finland: Risofladan, Vaasa | collected...
GGTCCTCCCGGACCATCCATTTGTAGTAGGTCGATTATCCCTTTGCAGGTAGTTTCGGATCGTGGCCTCGCGGGATGAGTTGTTGTAAGTTGTTGAATGGTTAGAATTTGTGCAATTTTGAAGCCCGGCGCGGCCAAAAATTGAAAATGCCGATTTTACCGGTATTCTGCCGGATATTTGCAGATGGTTCAAATTTAAATATTGACCTTCTTATGTCAATTTTCTGAATTAAAATAGACATTGGAAGGTACCTAAAGGGGTGTTTAAAGCGGTTTTTTTGCGGCATCGAAGGGCAGAGAGAGCTGCTGAATATTCTCCCCTGGTTCCTTGGTCCAGTCTCGGATTGTGCGTTCGGCCAGGCCTAGCTGATGGGCAAGGATTCGAAGGTTTGAGCCATCAAATTTCTTGATTACATACATCTTTTTCAGCATTGTTTTGGCCGATTTGGGGATGTAAAAGGTGATGCCTGACAGCTCCAATATCAACCGCAGACACGGAGCCACCCCGATAGCCTTTGCCGCCCACTGGAGCGTGTCAGACGGCATGTCTTCTGGGTTCAGCTCCGTTGCCAGGCTCAGGAGCAACTCTTCTTCGCGTTCTCTGGCTGTCTGCATGAATTCTCCTTCTGTCAGGCCACTTCCCGAAATGTGATTTCGAGACCGGGCGTGTGGAGCGTAACCTCTTTAATCTGCGCCGACCGCATCAGTGCACGCGCGGAGGCAATGAGCGGGGATTCCGCCACAGTGACCAATGCTCTGGGCATCGACGCCGTATCCGGAACTGAGGCGTCACGCGGTTTGTTTCTCGCTTTTGTACCACCCTTCTGTGCCGCATATTGTAACGACCGTTCCTTATCCGCGATCGGGATGCAATCCGGACAGTATTTCTGCCCATTGCTGGTTGGCATATATTCTTTCCCGCAGGCCGGCCTTTTACAGATTTTTACCTTATATGTTCTCATGCATTGCTCGCATTCTGTCTGTTCCGCAGACTTTGGGACAAATAACAGGTGACACCCCGCGTGGGCACATTGCCTCGGCTTGAACGCATACCCCTTCCGAGACATTGAACGAACGTGTGTTGTTGGGTCGAAACCTGATATTGTCATTTATAATCCTTCCACCTCATCCTGATACGCCAGCATCCACTCGCGTGAAATCAATGTAGTATTCAGCTCCGACGGCGAACTCTTTGGCGGCAGCGGGGTTTACAGTGCCCATCTCCAAGTATCCAGAGGGCGTGTAGTGAAAGAACTGGTCGTTTTCAACACTCCCACCGGTGACGGCCTCAAGGCGAATAGCCGCACCGCCTTCGCCATCGATGTTCTGCTCTACCTTGACACAACGAAATTTGGCTCTGACCATCCTACCCTCCCTGTGTGTGGGCGCCCTCTGAATTGAGGGCGGCCTGATTTTTGCACAACGAAGCGCACGCATGCTGTCCGGCTGTCCCGGATGGCATGCTGCGCACGTTGTGCATTTCAGCAAACCACCTCGTCTATATAATCCACCTTGATGCCGAATCCGCCTGCGATCGCCACCTCCTCGGCGACCCCGCGGGAGTCCTCCCAACCCTCCAGCCGCAACACATACATGGTGTGGCAGCAACTGATGAATGCCCTGTCGATATCCCTCCAAAATTCCCAGGTGCCCGGCAGCTCGCTGCACTGCGCCATCGGATGCGAGTGGGTTATGGGAGAGAACACGAACAGCCCTTTCTGCGTGAGGACCACGGCCGCCCTGGTTGCCGCCAGGTAGCGCTGCTGGCGCATGCTCCCGTCCGGATGCGTATACGGGCAGGCCAGGTACACCAAGGGCCGCCGCTCGCGGCTCAACTCATACTGGTACCGATTCTCAGCCTCAGTGAGTTGGCGCTTCAGCGCTTCAACCTCATCTAAAAGCTCGATGAGCTTTGAATTCGTATGTTTTGCTACGTTCTCGTTTAATGTCGTCATGCCACGGTCTCCCGTAACTCCAGACAAGGGCCAGCATCAGCAGGATGCCGATCGTCAGGCCGGCTGCAAATGTCAGCCATGCAATTATCAGGGTCAATTGACCACCTCGACACCGCATCCCCGGCCGGCGCTGTCGTCCACAGCCTGGTTCTGCTCATTATCCTTCAACAGGGCGGCGACCAGCCTGTCCACGTCGCTGTCGACAGGCTTTACCACTACGGTATCAACACCTGGATCGAGCCGGACCCCTATCTTGCGCAGGTCCGCGACAGACAGGTTGGCCAGTGCGTCTTCAACAGGCTTTTCAACCACCTTTACCAGGGCATCAACCTGCTCTGGAAGGTGCTTCTTGATGGCCTTCACCACCATGTCGTCGCTGTCCCACACCAGTCCGTCTTTCTTCTTTTGCAATCCGATCTTGATTCCGTGCAGGATGTGCGTTCGCGGCTTGGTGAATAGCCCGCGGGCCTGGTCTACCATCGCCACCAGGGCAGCCTTGGCCGTCGACGCGAGCTGCACTGCGTTGCGGATACCGGGCAGCAGGCGCCGCTTGGTTGACTCCAGCTCGTCATTCAAGTGCTGCACGCGCTGGACCAGGATGTCGCGCGTATCCGCGTATTCCTTGGAACACTCCCGGATATCCTCCAGGGACGTTACCCCTTCCATTTCAGTTACCGGCAACATCGTGTGCCTCCTTCTGCTTTTGCATTATGCTGAGGGTCTTCACCACCTTGCCAACCAGGTGCTCGGGCAACCACTCCAGCTTCTCGATCCGGTACTGCCGCGTCAGGAGCGATTCAAGCGCCTTGCGGCGATCCGCCGGCTCGACACGCGACACCTGGTCCCACATCGCGCAGACCTTGCGCAGCTGCGCTGGCGATGCGAACCCGGGCCGGTTGCCCAACTCCTCGAACGGTAATGCGGTTTTTTGTCTGCGCCGTGGGACCCACAAGCCGGCGACGCTGGCGCGTGAACTCAGCAATTCAATCAACTCTTTTGCCTTGTCGAATGAAAGGTCCAGACTGCTGCGGGCATTGAACGACGAGAGCACATCCCGGTAGCTCTCGTCATTCATTTTCAGCGCACCTTTTAGCGTGTGGATCGCACGTATCTGCTTTTTGGTCGGGGCCATGCGTCACCTCACACAAGCATTGTTTTGGAAATTTCGGAAACAACGTCTTTCGACAGGGCGACATGCTGGTGCTCGCAGTAGTCAACCGTAGTGCCGATTAGGTTTGTCAGCATGCGGGCGTTGCCGCGAGCGCATGAATGAAATGTCTTTACCGTGCCGTTTACCCCGCTGTCCAGGTACGCGCGGCAGATAAGCCCGGCGTCTTCGACGGACAGGTTGTCGTCCAGGCGCAGGTGCTGGACCACGCGGCTGTATATCTGCTCCAGCTCGCCACGCAGGCCACGGATGTTCTCAATAAGCCTCGGCAGCCCGGCCAGCACCACGCCGATATGGGCCTTGTCGTGGATGCCGCGAATGACTTCCAGGGCATATACGGAAAGCTGGTCCGCTTCGTCAATTATCAGCAGGCGGTCGCTGCCCAGCAGCTTGTCAACGATATCGTCCATCACATGGCGCAGCACTCCCCGGCCGGTGAATCCCAGGCGCCTGTGAATCTCGCGCAGCAAGGCGTCCTTGGTGTGGAGTGAATCCGCCTCAATCAGGATGGTGCTCGGATTATGCTTGGTGTACTCCTGCAGGGTCACGGTCTTGCCGCTGCCGGCGCGTCCGGTGAGTACACACATTTTGCTGCGCAGATGCGCCAGCCGTACCAGCCCGAATATCCGCTTCGCGGCTGTGATCTCAACAAATTTGCGGTCGACTTTTTTAAGCGACGAGATTTCTTCCTGGCGCTGCAGGAACGCAAACACGGATTCGTCTACGTGTGTAACATTTCCCTTGTACTTCCCGCTTGCCCAGAGAGACAAGACGGTCGAAGAGAATCCAATCTGGCGGGCGGCGGCCGCCATGCTGTTGCCGGTCTTGCGCAGGTGCTCCGCAAGGGCTTCATGAAGGTTGATGTTGGGCGACATCGCTTCTCCTTTAATGTGGTGTGGGTGACTATGCGCTTGCGGCCTTTATCGGGTAATAGGCCGCGAGTGGATCGATTGTATTTGACTCGGAACTGATGTCCGAAATTCCCAGTTTTCGCGCGATTGATTTTCCGCGCCCGGCCATTGCTGCTTCCTGCGCGACCACGCGATCCATGTCCGTGAGTATCACCGTCGGGCGCACGGCAGGCTGGTCCGCGGGAGTGTACCCGCGGGACTCGTTGATGGCGCGGGTGACCGTGACCAGGTTGGCCACTTTCTCACGCAGCGACGGGTTTACGTCCGCGCGCGCATACACCCGCGCGATCTTGCCCGCGCGACGCTTCAGGCGTATTGCCTCCTGGAGCTGCCCGCGCTCGATATCGGTGCGGGCGAGTGCCGGCACTGCCTGCACCAGGTCGGCCGCCCCGAGAAAGTCATCCGTCGCGGTGTCGAATACCCATGCGGATTCGTGCTGCTTGGGGTCCCGGCGCATGTAAACCTTGCGGCCCTTGTGCGCGAACATCCAATCCGCCCAGTAGTCGCAGCCCAGGTCCGCATCACGCACGCCGTTGCGGCCGACCGTCATGGTCCCGGATGCCCGGGCGCAGAACAGCTTCAGCGCATCACGAGTCACCGACCGCAGCAATCCGTTGTCGGCGGCGGTCTGCGCCTCGTCGTCCCATATCTGGTCCGGGCAATTTCCGGCGCGGTAACCTGAGCCGACAACGCTGCGGTTGATTACTTCGGTCACGAACACATCGAACAGTTCGCGCAGTTCGTCAAGCGTCTCGATTGCATTCTCGCCGATCCGCTTGTTGAGCGACTCCGGCCGTTCGACGACGTTCCCGCCGCGATACCCGACCGCATGTTTCGAGAGCCATTCCTTGTTGCGGAGAAAATCGCGTTCAATTGGTTTACTCTGGGCGTTATACGGCCACGCAAACACGGTCTCGATGTTCAGACCGGCGGTGAGAGATCGCACCTTCTGCTGGTCCACTTCAACGCGTATCTTCCGCCGTCCGCCGGCGAAATCCTTGCAGCGGTAGTCTTTTCCATTGTCAAGAATAAGGGTGCTGCAAACGCCATATATCGACGCGGCCCGGTAGAACGCCGAGAAGATCGGGTCACTCGATGGCGCGATCTCGCGCAGCTCCCACCCGAGCCATTTCCCGGATTTGAAATCACGCCATACGGTAACCCAGGGGAAACAGTATTTACCGTCGGGAAGCGCACAGGCGATATCGATCTGCGCATGGTCACTCACCCACACCTGGCCGGCCAGCACGTTGCTGTAGTCGCGGCGGATGTATGAGGCGTATTTACGGTTCCAGGCTTTCGCGCCGCGGCGCGCGCGATAGATGCTTTCGGGCAGCAGATCCGCCCGCAGGCGGCGGATGAACGATGCGTAGCTGGGGAATGAATCGGGGGTGACCGCCGGGTCCCGCTGGATTGCCCAGCCCATGGTGCAGCGCCAGCAGCTCATGGCGCCCGGGGAGCCTTCCTTCAGGTACAGCCCTTTGAAGTATTCCATATATATGTCCGGCACGATGGTGGCGCCGGAGCGGGTGCCGTACCGCGACAGCAGGGCGGCGATACCGCCCTCGGCGAACGCTTTCCGGGCCGCGAGAAGGCTGGACACGCTGGTGGTATCATCCGGATGGTCCTTGTTCCACTGCTCAATACGCGCCGTCAGCTCCCTGCCGTTGAGCCCCTGAAACACAGTCATGAGCGCCGTGTATCGGTCCGCGTGTTTGCGGGCGTATGAGGGCGCGTTGGCATACGCCTCGGCATCGGCGGAGATATCCGCCTCGCGGCCGGTGGGCGCGGTATTCGCTTCGGCGATTGACAGTGCGGTTGCGGAGCAATACTGGAAGTGCCCGCAGGCGTCCCTGGCGCGGGGCAGCTCGCCGGACGCGCCGCGCCGGCGTATGGTTCTCATTGACCATCCCGTAATCCGTGCCACTTCCTCAGCCGCAATCCACCGTGCCACTTCTACCATAAAGACCCCTGTCCGTTCGCGTCGAAATTCACCAGGTAATACTCCGCAACCCGCTTGCCGCTTGTCGTCACCACCCTCCGCGATGAAACCGGATGTCCTTCTTCGTGCAGCTCGAACATCCGCCCGCCGGTGTTCATGATTCCGTACTGCTGCAGCGCCTGGAGCTTCGTGATGCTCCCGTGCGCGCGCAGGTGCTGAAGCAGAATTTCTTTCTGTGATGGTTCAGCGCAGACCATATTGCCCTCCGGTTAGTCCACCGCCAGCCACTTGTGCCATCTCTTGCGCGGCTCTCCCTGGCAGAACAGCTCGACCTTCGGGTGCTTCGGGAGAATCGCCTCAATCATCCGGTATACCGCGTCCGGCATCTTGCCGCTGAGATATGGCTCGATGCGGTTTTCGATTTTGAGCCCTTGCCGGTATTCACCTGCGGTTGCCAGCAGAAGCGCCGATGGCACGCGCTGGGTCCAGGAGCACAGACCGTATTTCTCGACCGGCAGTTTGCGCAGAGCGTCATCCACCAGCCAGAACGCGCTCATCAACTGGAATCCCCAGGCGTTGAGCACCGATACGGCGTCCGTGATGTTGAGCGCGCCCGCGCGCATGAAAATCACGCTGCCATCCATGGCCATCACCTCATGAATCGGGTACCCCTTGAGCTGCGTGATTGACGGCCAGCGCCCGGGCATGGACGGGTCGTCGAGCTTCCACCCGAGCCAGGCCAGACCAACCTCGAACGTCGGGCCTTTGTAACTGCCGACATGGGACTTAACCTTCTTCTTGTTCGGGGAGCCGGCGGGACGGCCGGCGGGGCTGTCGGGACGTGGAACCACTTTAACAATGGATTCGAGAATTTCCAGCTGCTCCTCGCTGGGATTCTTCGATATGTAGTATGCCTGTTCGATGCCAACGGCTTTTGACTCAATGGCGTCGAGAAGTGCCGAAACACCATTTTTTTCGATATGGGAAAGTCGGTAGTATGACGTGGCCCCACCTATGCCTGCGATTCGTGCGGCATACTGTACTTTGGCGATTTGCTTGTCGCTAACCTTCGGGAGAGGAATCCCGTCACGCTCAGCATCTTCCTTGCATTTCTCTATCTCGTTGTCTGATATGGCGTTTCGCGTGCGAAAACGCTCCGGGTTGTTGATAATCTCTTTGGCAATTGCGAGTTTTTCGCGTATACGAAACGGCTCTCTCTCGTTGTTTGCCGCGATCTCAACCTCTTGTCTCTTGGCTGCCAGCTCTTCCGGCGTACTGTCCGTGACGTTCGCGAGGATTTCGTTGCCGCCGTTTTGCTGGGTTGCCCTGATGCGGCGTTCACCGTCAACCAGGTGCAGGCTCTTATCGGGCAGGCGGTACACGGTGACCGGCTGAATCTGTCCGAGGGTCTGAATGCTGCGCGCAAGGGCGTTCAGATCGACCATGTCCTTGCGGATGCGATCTCCGACGGCGATGTCGGTCAGCTTGACAAGAGATATTTCACTCATCGGGGTTTATCCTGTTGTCGGGAATGGTTGGAAGTGAGAGGGTCTTCTGGAGCATGGTCCACTTTAAAACAGCGGTAGCGGATCTCGACTGCTGGCGTTTGGCGATCGCAGCTGCGGCCGCCGTCATTTGCCGCAGTTTTACGCCGTCGCATTTTCCTTCGTTGTATGCAAGAATCGCCTTGACGTGAGTGGCATTGGACGCCTTTTCTTCGTCGGTCAGAAGGTCCAGTTCGTTCAGGTTGAAAATTTCAGCCTTTGCCTCCCGGTACAACCTTAACTCATTGGTACGCGACATGTGTTTCTCCTTCCGCTATGCGGTTAAAAATCTCGGGGGAGAACCGTTCTCCACCGAGTAGGCGATTGGCGATTTTAAGGTTGGCTAATGGTATACGAAAAGAATTGGGAACACGCGCGGTGTGATATCGCTTGGCTAGAGCACTCTTTTCGCGCCCCTTTCCGGGATTCACGGTGTACCGGCGACGATCCAACTCGCGATACTTCTCGGGATTCGCGGCGCGACGCCGACGATCCGACTCGCGCTTTTTCTCGGGATTCGCGGCGTACCAGCGACGGCTACTTTCGCGATGCTTCTCGGGATTCGCGGCGTACCGGCGACGATCCGACTCGCGATATTTCTCGGAATTTGCGGCGCGACAGCGACGAACCGACTCGCGATGCTTCTCGGGATTCGCGGCGCGACGCCGACGATCCGACTCGCGCTTTTTCTCGGGATTCGCGGCGTACCAGCGACGGCTTCTTTCGCGATGCTTCTCGGGATTCGCGGCGTACAGGCGACGAGCCGACTCGCGCTTTTTCTCGGGATCTTTATAAGACATCTTAATTCCCCATCCTTCCATCGGCTCCCGCCGCCTTCACTTGGCGCCCGCCTAGAAACGCTTTCCCATTGTCCGCGAGAATTTCTCTAGGCGCGCACAGGTCGTCCCCGTCAATCGCCAGCCTTCCAGCGACCGCTGCCACCTCCACCGCTCGCGCGTGAATGATGTCTTTACGGTTGCCGGTTTCAATTGCGGCCCGCAGGTCAGACACGCTCAACTCCAGCGCGGCCAACAGGTATCGATCTCTGATGTCGGGATGCAGTACCTTCTCCGTTGCCCGCACCAGCTCACAGCGCAGGTCGCTTGCGAACCTGTTTATCGCGGCGGGATTATTCACGAATCACCTCGCACTTCTGCGAGCACAGCATCGAGTAGTCCCTGCCGAACCGCTGCCGGGAAATACCGAGCTGTTCAGCGAGCGCATACGTGGCGTTGTATTTGGCATCAGCGACTGTCAGTCCCGCCGCGTATCCACCGGTTACGGTCATGTGGTCCTTGTGCCGGAACGAGAAGTACCAGCACTCGCCAGTGGGTCCGCATTCAGAATGCAGCGGCTGCACATCAGGGGTTATCAGATGCCTGACAATTGTCTTGGTCGTATGGCTGGGAAGGTTGTACCAGAAGATCAACTTCGCGGGTTTTACGCCATGGCCGGACTGGAGAGTGAAGCACGCGTCCAGGGTCGGGTATTTACCGACCGGCCTGATATTGCCGTGCTTCCTGGCCGCTTCGCATTTCATCTGCAGTTTCAGCTCGCTCAACTTCGAATCGAGTGCCGCTTCGATGGTGGTCATGCTGCGCTCTCCTGCTGGGGTGGAAGTGTTTTCAACAGCCGGCGGCGTTTGTCCTTCAGGCGACGCTCCGCGGCTGCGAGACGGCCGAGTTCCAAATCGATAAGGTCCTGGCTTGGTAAAAACGTGCCTCCGCAAAAATCCGCAAGCATCTCGATAAGCCCGGTGTCGCCGGTCGCCACACAAAACGCGGGCGCGTATTCCAGCGGAAACCGGTGCGCCTCATGCGCCGGCGCGGTCCAGGCGTCGATCTGGGCCTTGCTGATATCGCGGTCCAGTGCGACACTCATGCCTGCCGCGATGTGGTGTCGGCTGAGCGGGCAGACCTTGATTGCCTGCTTTAACACCCCACGCACCCGGGCGCTGATGTCCATACTGCCGGCGGCCGGCTCGCGTCGATCGACGCCGAAAAGATCGAGCTGCTGGTGGCTGTCTATTCGCGGAGTGTCTGTGGACATTGACCTGGTCATGGGGGTTGGGTATATTGGTTACTAAGCAGCCTTGCGACCGATATCGATGCCTGCGCGGCGGATGGCTTGACTGCTGAACGCATCGATAAGCGCCTCGATTCGCCTGCTGTGCTTGACCCCTTGGGCGACCTGTGTGATGGTCGGCAGCGCAACGCCGAACCGATTCGCCAGGTCGGTCACCGTGGTGCCGGAGCACGCAAGTGCGATTTTGAGGATTCTGTACCGGTTCATGGGCCGCTTCCTTTTTGCGGGGAAAGATGTAATCACTTACACAATATAACACTTATTCGTGTGGAAATCAACACTTATCTGTATGAAGCCAGATCTCAGTCATCGTATGCGACTCGTTAGGAAGCTCCTGGATTGTAGCCAGGGGAAACTGGCCGATGCGGTTGGAACTTCGCAGGGGAACTGGGGGCGATGGGAAAAAGACACCAAGCCATCATACGAATTTGTGTTGATTATAGCAAGGGCGCTGTCTGTTACGCCTCAGTGGTTACTCTCCGGGGATGTTCGGCCGAACATCGGGAATACTGTCGGCATGGTGTTTGATCGGGTGTTCAAGGGCTCGCAGGGAAAGGCATCGAAGCTCCTGGAAGTACCAGAGAAATTTCTTTCCGCAATCATCAGTGGTGAGATTGACGCGGCTGATGAATTTTTACAGCGCATTGCCGAAGAAACGGGCACAACCCTTAACGACATACTTGGCAACGCCTACCGTCACCACGCGCCCATATTGCCCCAGGATAAAGAAGCCGAAAAAGAGCGATTGCAGGCGTTGGAGGCACAGGGTCTCAGCGACGACAAGGCGGAATTGCGAAAAGAAATCATCGAGCTTAGAGATAAGAACAATAAACTGGTTGATTTGCTGGCTGGCTGTGAAAAGCGCCTATCGCAGATTGAAGCGGAAAACGAACGCCTGCGCCAGCCCGCCCAGCCGGCAAAGACGGGAGTAGCTACCGCCTATCTTCGTTCCTCTGCTGTGCCAGGGGGGTAGTTTGCCCTGATACGTGGAAAAATGCGAAGTAGCGCTTCGCATTTGAAAAAAGTGCTTGCTTTCAGGTTCTGGATTATCTATTATACCGTCCACGGACAACACCTGCACTGTACACCAAATTGGTGAACGTTTTTTTTAAATCAGTATTGACATCGGCGAAGGACTGCAATAGTATTAGGGTTGGCAGGGAGGTGCACCATGTCAATACGCCCAGCGGTTCTCGTCGTCATGGTTTCCGTGGTAATTGCCCACGCGGCCCCGACCATCTACCAGGACGTTGAGCCGGAGTATCATGTCGGCGACACCATTCGCCTTGTATATGGCCCGTATCCAGGAGGATTGTTCGGAGACCGTGTAATGATTTCTAAAAACGGTAGATTCCCATATCGATGGTGCCTTAGTGAGCAGATGTGGTATGGACTCACAGACATAGACACCATGTACTTCGAATGGAAGGTTCGCAGCACTCTCTGGGTTTGTGACAGTATCACTGCTGCACCGGCCGTCAGCTCCGTCTCTGACTCTTGTCGCATAGCAATCATGAACCTTGGGGATCGCCACGATACCGCTTATACATCCCTGTTTCGTATTCTGCCGGCGGTCGGGGTCATAGCCAGGCGGGTGCCGGCATCAACCACGAATGTTACCATCGATGCCCCGGCATTCGACTTGCGCGGGAGAGTGGACGACGGATCGCAATGCGGAGTGAAGGTGATAAATTCAAGGCAAATAAACCTTAGGGTGGACATAAGATGAGTCCGAAAGTGATCTTCTGGACCGCGGCGGTGGCAATACTCATTGCGGCATGGATAAATGATTCGGCAAGCAATGCTCTTGCGTGGACGTTTTTGTGTGTCGTCGTCGGCATTATGATTGCGATAATATGGATTAAAAATTGGTCTGAACACCGACAAGACGAAGACCGCAGACAACACTTGATGAATCTTTATAACGATGAGGAGATTGTCGATCGCATCATAGAAAAAATCATTTGGAACGGAGAAACGGAAGACCAGGTGCGACAGTCGTTGGGCGATCCGGAAAGTGTCGACCAGGCAGTTCTGAAGGGCAAGAAATCTGAAGTGTGGAAATACTATCAATATGCAAAAGGTAGGTTTCACTTACGTGTCACGCTGGAGGATGCCTTTGTGGTTGGGTGGGAAAAGAAGGGCGACGATTAGTATTCACTCATACTTCATCCCCACATACCTGTGTTCCTTGCTGCTCCAGATCATCCCGAACCGCCGCGCCTTCCTCTTGGCATGCCAATCGATGTCGGCTGGTGAAACCGGACAGAACTCCCCGCAGATATTACAGCAGTCGCCTCTCCGGTAGTTGGACCCGCACTTGGGGCAGGGAACATCCACCTGGCAGATCGTCTCCTGCCCGGTCATTTCACGCCCCTGGTTAAATGCCGGGCGATGATATCGAGGGCGTCGTCGATGTCCTCGTCCTGGACAACCAGGAACGGCCGGGCCGGGATCGTGACCTTGCGGCCGCGGCCGGCCTTGCCGCCATACTGGTGAATCGCTCCATACACCAGGCTGGTGCCGATCTGGGCATGCCGGGGACCGCTCGCGGTGGTGATTGAGGACGCGAGCTGGCCGGATACCTGCAGTATCGGGTGCGCCCCGCGGCCGCTCCTGGCGCGGTTCGCGACAGTGGAATCCGCGAGCTTCTGCCACTTGCTCGATCCGCCATACATCGAGTTCGGCGCCAAATACCGGCCTTCCTGGTGGAAGTTCTTTTCAACCGACGAGGCCAGGACCTGTGCGATTTCAGCGAATGCTGTGGAGGCGTCCTTGCTCTTCCGGAGGAGCTGTTTCAGCACAATTTTCAGCCTGGTGTCGTCAACTGTCATCACGGGCAAAGGCATGATACAGCTCCTCGCTGTTGACGGACGGTCCGAAAAGGTGTATTATAAGGACAATCATGAAGGTCTCTGATATCAAATACGCTGTGAACGACGGGTACCCGGAGATGCGTTGCAGCATCGACGGACGGTCTGCGCTCATTTCCTCCGACCAGGTGAAGCGGTCGCTGCTGGATGACGAGAACCTGGTGTTTCTGGGTCCCGAGTGGGAATCCGCCGTAACCTCGGTGTTGCTTCCCGCGGATGCCGCGACCGGCCGTAACGCCATGACGCTGCGCGGGTACACCCGTGACGACGCGGTCGTGTCCGCGGTCCGGGATTTCCTCAAGGCCGTCGATACGGGCACACTCGAAGTTATGGCTTCTGCCTGACATACCCGTCCGCATTTACATACCCCGGATCGTATCGAAGTTTCACGCCGTCAAGGAACGCGACGAATTCGTTTTCCGAGTCGCCGTAGAACGCGCACCCGTCGCCGCCTGGCGTTTGTGAATGGAAATAGGTGCCGAACACCCGCTGCAGCGGAACATCCTGCACGGTCACCTCGGAGCCCCTCACCGCAGTCTTGCGGTAGATTGAGGTTGATTCCAGCACGCCCCGTTTGAGGGTCCCCTCCGCGCCGCGCTTCACCTTGTGGGCGGAGAGCACCGTCTTGTCTTCAGTCCGCATCAGCCGGACCGTGCCGGCCGCCCGGTTGACATAATCGATATCAGCGGTGCGCAGCAGCTCGTAGGTATAGGCGTGATACGTCTGCATGGTGTTGGAATACTTCTGGAGATTGCGGCCGACCAGGCTTTCGAACTGGCGCTTGGCGCTCTCCAGGCTGCCCCGCCAGTAGAACGCGTCCGGATTCAGCGACCGCTGTGTCGCGTACCAGTATTTCAGGGCAATTGATTCGCTGCTCCAGGAGCTGCCGGACTGCGCGCTGAGCCAGGACCCGAGCAGCTTGTAGTCCCCGCCGTTCTCTCCCATGTAGTGCGCCAGCTTCGAGATCGACGAGCCCTCGCCGCGCATCTTGTCCCACTTGACCCCGTTCTCGTCATACACGACATACTGAGACTTGTGGCCTTTCGACAGCCGCTTCGGCAGCAGCGCGGAAACTCCCGCCTTCTTGATTCCCATGACATTGCGGGTGAATCCTCCCGTGTAATCATCCACCCATTTATCGGCCATGAATGTGCGCGAGGTGTTCACCATGTCCTGCATGTTGTCGAGCCGGGCGGCGAGGATGCTTTTCAGTTCTTTGTCCTTAACAAGGTTGAGGACCGTTTCCCGTTTCGCCAGGAGCGCCTCGGACTGTTTTACAATATCAGAATGCGTGAGTGCGCCGAACAGCGTGGCGGTTGCCTTGTTTTTATCCTTGTCCCGCAGGGTCCAGAGTTCCATGGGGTAGGCATCGAACCCCGCCTTCTCTTTTCCCTGTGCGCGGAACCGCAGGGCACCACCGTTGTCGATCCGCCAGACCTTGCCGACTTTGTCGACCAGGATGTTGTCTTCATCCAGGCCGATTACATCGTGGTTGGCCAGGAACGCATCGGTCGAGAATCCCTCACGAAGGCGGGTGACCGCGGCGGTACGCTTGGCGCCGCGCAGTTTGCTCAGCGGGGTGCCGTCGATGAACCGGGAGATTTTAACGGGACCGCCCGGCGCATCGATGAGCGTGTGCTCGGGAACATCTACGCCCAGGGCTGCATACAGATCGTCGGCCAGCGCCTCTTCCCGGATATGCACCGCGCCCGCGCCCTTCTTCATCACGAACTGCGCACCGGCCTTGTCTTGAACCAGGACCGCGCCGGTGCTTCCTCCCAGGTTCTTTATGGTCGAGAGCCCGGCGGTATCGGTTGGCAGGCTCGGTACGGACCCGGTCGCCGCGGGCGGCAGCGGGAAAACAGGCTTCGGCGTTTTCGGCGGCGGCTTGCCGGCATCGAGGCTGAGTCCTGGCGGATACGCCGACTTGCCGGGATTGTAGTCCCAGCCGGCATCGGGATATACGGTGACCGGCTGGCCGAATGCGTTGGTGGTTTTGTAGCCGGTGACCTTGACCAGCTTTCTTTCGTCTCCGGACCCGATTGGCTCTTCCTTCGTAGTGAATTTGCCGTCCGAGTCCTCAACCTTCAGCCCTTCCCGGTCGAGAGCGGACCTGGTCAACGGCCGCACGCGGCAACGGCAACCCCAGCCGTTGGGCGGATAATGCGTGTCCCAGAACGGGTCGTCGGCCGGGAATACCTTCCCGTCCAATGCCCGGTGCGCCGGCCTGGTCTTCGCATCCATGATAGCGACATACTGCCAATACGGCAATCCGCCGACAGCGGCGGTCTGTTGCTTGTAGCGCCCGGCCATGTATGATGTCTGGATGTTGGTGCGGTAGATGGTCCTCAGCCGGTATGGAGAACCGAGCTGAATCTCTTTGCCCTGGTCGTCGACCCCTTTACCCCACCATCCCAGGGTTTTAAGTTGCGGCTTCAGCCGCTTCTGGAATTCCTGGAGTGTCAGGCCGCGCTTGATACGGGTCGTGGCGCCATCAGGTCCAACCACGTCGAACCAGTCCCCCTCAATTGCCTTGGTCACCTCGGAGCGGATCGCTTTCAGCACATCTGCTTTCATGGCCTTTGCGACGGTGAACGATCGGGAGTTCGCATCCTTCCAGGTGTCGTACCAGTTCCAGGAAAACTTGTTGCCCTTGGCCTTCAGAAATGCAATCGCATCCGCCGGCTTCAGCTTGAACGCATCGAGCAGTATTCCTGATGGCGGCATGGGTCCTCTTCCTGGTCAGGCCCGGCCGCCGGCGGCCGCATGAAGGGCGCGGGACTGCGCGCGCAACTCGGCGCAGCGCTGGTCCAGACGCTCCTGAAACGGGGCCAGGTCAAGGTCCTTCGCGCACTGAAGGCCGAACGCCTCGTATTGGTCGATAAACTGCTTGCCGTCCATGATATCCATCTTCTTCGGGATCTCGCAGTCCAGGCGGTTGAACGAGAAGTTCAGAAACGCGAAGTCCAGGTCCTTCGCGAAGCTCACCCGATCGGCAATGGACTGCCTGCGTGCCAGCCCGCCGTCATCATGCGACCAGTACAATTTGAGCTGCCGCCAGTTTCTCCCGAGCCAGGAGGTGGCTTTCTTGTATGATATCCGGTCCTGATAGTGGCCGCATCCCAGCGACAGGACGTGTGAGTGGCCCTTGTGGGTAAGCCACCCGCGGCGCATCATCTGCCGCAGGCACTGAAGCAGGGAGCACCCGTCGATCCCCGTACCGCCGTCCAGCCAGACTGCTTTGCGGACCGGGTCCGGGATTCCCCCGAAATAGACCGGCGCGGCAAATGAGTATTCGACAACGTCGCGCAGCCGCAGGTCCGCATGGGCGGAATTGTCGCTGGTGAAATACTCCATATCGCCCGTGCACTGGTTTACCGCCGTCAGCACCAGCGGCACCTTCACATCTCCCAGTTTCATGGGACCGATGGCGGCGTCCCACTCCGCGCGGAACGGTTCGCGTGGATAGAGCGGGACCAGGCCCGACCTGGTGAAAACCTTCGGGACCGTCGCGCGCATCATGCCGCGCAGATCCTGCGCGGACAGCTTCCCGGTTGCAAGCGCCGCGGCCTCGATTGCGCCAATCGACCCGCCAACAATAATGTCAACCAGGGCGGAGACGAGTGCGCACAGTCTCTTCTCCAGGTGAATCAATCCCATTATCGAGATGAATCCCTTTGCTCCGCCGGTGTCGATTTGCAGGCCGATCTTCAGACATGAACGCTCATTCATGGGTTCCTCCGTTATGGACCATCGCGCGCGATCTCGCGCATGATGTCACGCAGGCTCGTTGCCCCGCCCTTGGGCTTGGTGAGTTGGTACCACCAGTCGCGTATCGGCTGCATGCCCCGCTCTTCGCGGTCCTTGCTGGGCAGCAGGCTGTAACGGTCCTCCGGCTTCTCCGCGATAAATCCAGCCGCGATATATTTCACCACTCCGTTGGGGGGCGTCGCGTTGCGGGCCTTGTAGAAGCAGTCCATCGTGCGTTCCATGTCGCCGCCCAGGGCCTTGCGGACCTTGCCGATAAACGACCAGGATATCTGCTGGTTGTTGATTGTGATAAATCCCGCCATCACCCCTCCGTTGCAGTGGCCCTGCCCCAGGTCTCGGCCAGTAGAAACGCCTTCTCCAGGGTTTTCTCCAACCCGGTCGCGTCGAGTTTCGGGAACAACTCCGCCAGCTTCGTCTGGATCTCCTCCAGCGAATCGGCGCGTTTGATCATATCGATGATTGGTTTCAACAGCTCTTCCATCTGCTGCTGCAGGAGTTCCGGCGGGAGTCCGTCGATGAGGGTGTCAACGGCTGTCTGCGCCGCATCACCCTGTGCCTGCCCGGCCGCCGCGAACTCCGCGCCCTGTCCCGGTACGGCCGGCGCCGGCCGCGGCGCCGTGTTGTCAACCGTAAACTGGCCTTCAGGCAGGTTGTAGGTCTCGACGAAATACTCTTCTTTGAATCGCACGCCGATGTCATGCAGGTTCTTGTCCCGCTCGGACATTTCCTGGTCAACGTCCTCTTCGGCGAAAAACTCCATGCGCGGATACTGCTTCTGCGCGCCGAAGTTGATATCGACCGCCCAGCGTATCACCTGGTCCCAGGTCTGTTCAACGAGGCGTCGATCGCTGTCAATGATATCGGCCCGCACCTCCAGGGCCGCGTCCTCCGACCCCAGCCGGCCGGGCGTGCTCTGCGAGCTGCCGGTGTGGCCCAGTATGGCAATCGAGGTTTCCTCATCACAGTAGCGAAGCAGTTTCTCGTAGAGCTGCGCTGATGCTCCGGAGGTGGTTACATCGAGTTTATCGACACCGTCACCCTCGGGCAGAATGCCGACGCCGTCCTGTATGAGCGCCTCAAGCCCTTCCTGAAGCGCTAATTTTTCCGCGTCCGTAGCGCCCGCGCGGTATTTGCCGAAGAGCCAGGGCATGCCGTATTTCTCGGTGAACGTCACCCAGAACCGCATCCCGCCCCTCTTGAACACCACATACCAGAACACCCGGCTGAGTATGCGGACCCCGTAGGGATTTGCGTAGGTGGACCGGTAACGCGGCAACAGGAATTTGTACTGGTATTCCGGCGTGGTCAGGTCGATCCCCGTGGGGTTGTCTTTGGTTTTAAACCGCAGATGGTTCTCGTGGTCGAACACGAACCACTCCTGCGGCAGCCCGTCGATTGCTCCGGGGACCGTCCGGCTGCCGTCGCTCGTCCAGAGCACCTCCAGGGGCTTCATGCCGAACAGCGGGGCCTCCAGAATCTCCGAGGTGATTGTGGGTATGTCCAGGTTGCCGAGCATGTCGGTCACAAACTGCGCTATCCGCGACTTGCTCTTCCCCCGGTCAACCTCCCAGAGCATGCTGAGAACGCCAGACTGGCGGTTTTCCACGTTTGAGCCCACGCGCGGGTCGCTCAGCAGCTCGCGGTAGGTGGTGATGTCCTTGCCCATTTTGCGTAAAACCGGGTCCGGATCGGGCAGCTGCCCGGAAACGAACTGATACTCGGCTTCGGACCGCAGCGCGATGCGGGTTGTGAGTGCTTTTTTTGCCATTTTTACCGCCATCCTTCTTTACGGAACAGGTGTTTCTCGATCTACCGTCCAAACACCGTTTAATTACCCTTTAACGGCGTTTAAATCTGACGATTCCGGTTTTTGCGACCCGTTGGCCGAAAAGCCGCCGCCGGGCTTAAAAGGCCGTTTCCGGCGGTCGTTTTAAAACGCCCTGACCGGGGCTCCCAGGCGCCTGTCCAGCCTGGTCAGCAACTGCTCGCCTGGAGGCCCGAATATCGGCCTGGAATCATGGCCCTTTTTGAAATCCCGCCGGGTCAATATTTCCGGTGTTGTGAACCCGGCGGTGCTGGCCGCATGGACCGCCAGACCCATGCCCCAGAACCGGTCAGCATGGCTCTGGCGCGAGTCGGAGGAGTTCACGTCGAACCGGATATTGCCGGCCGCGGTCACCACCTTGCGCAGGCTGTGCAGGTCCTCGCGGATATCAAAGTCCTCCGGAATCACCAGCAGACGGTCGTCGGCCATGGCTTTCACCTGGTACGCTATTTCCTCTTTGGCCGGCCCGGTGAACGTGACCGGCTCCACCCGGTAAGTGCCGAACTTCTGCTGCGCTTCCTCGGCCAGTTGCATGCCCAGACCCGTCTGGTCGATGCAGCAGCGCCGCACGTTGAGGTTTCGTAAAAGGTCATACAGCACTTTGCGCTGATTGGCAAAGGGCATCTGGCGCAGCACGATGACCTGACGCGTTATCAACATCCCGGCGACCCGTTCAAACACCCAGATCACCGACAGGTCGTGCCGGCGGCCGATGTCCATGCCCGCATACAGCTCGCCGCCGCATTCGGAGAGCGGCATCAGGATGCCGTCGCGCTGAAGTTTCAAAATCATCTCGTATGTCAGGAACGCCGTTGCCTCGTCCTGCGGCTGGCAAAGGTATTCCTCCGCCCAGACCGCGTCGTCGGCCACGCTCTGACGTTCCTGCTCCAGCCAGGCCAGCCGCTCCTCCAGCGTCAGTTTCCGTTTTGCGATCTTGTCGGCCAGACCGTCGTCAACCGCAACCGTAATCGGCGTATGGTGAAGGGACCAGTTCAGTTTGCCCTTCTTGACCTTCTGGATAAATTGGTTGTACTGGCTGTTGACCCCGTGGTGTGTGCTCAGGATGCGCAGGGGAAATCCCCAGGTGATACAGGGCCTGGCTGCCGCCCACATGCCCTTCGCGTCATCGTGCCAGGCGAACTCGTCCAGGGTGACCTTGCCGCCCTTGGACCGGAACGCCTTGGGGTTGGAGCTGAGCGCATGAATTTTAATCCCGTTGGCGAAGAGCACCTGGTAGGTCTTGATTCCCGCCTTCTCGTCGATTACCTGCTCGCCCAGGCTTTCTGCCGCGATTTTATAGATTGAGGCCCATTTTACGCAATACTCGATGTATTCCCGGGCGGCGGTTTCATCGGCGCTGGAGAACCAGCACGCCGGCACGCAGCCCCGGTTTGCGTCCCGCACGTCTTCGAATGCCGCCACATAGGTCGCGCCGATCCGCCGCGACTTTTCCCATATCTTCACGCGCGACTCGTCATCGAGCCAGCGTTTCTGGTATGACATGAAATAGGAGCGCTCGTCGGCCATCACAACCCCAGGAGTTCGTTGACTCGTTTTTCGATCTCGTCACTGGACGCACCCTGCTTGCCAACCTCTTCGGCTTTCTTCGCCGCATCCACCGTCTCTTCATACCCGCGCGCGGTGGGCAGTTTTGCCAGGAGGCGCGAAAGACTGTTGATGCGGCTTTCCAGGCGGGAGTCGGTCTCGGGATTTGATCCGGCCGATTCGCTGAGCCGGTCCATGTCAGTCGAAATGAGTTGCACCAGCTTGCGGGTGAATGCGTACAGGTCTTCATGCAGGGCGGTCTTCTGCTTGAGCAGAGCGGCTTTCTTGCCCTGCCAGTTGCCCTCCTGCGCCCAGGTGCGCACGGTCTTGTCCGAGAGCTTCAGCTCCGCGGCGATGGCCTCGAAACTGTACTCTTGGGCCACATACATCCGTTCCGCGATCGCGGAGAACGCGTGCTTTTTCACTCGCCCAGCTCCTCTTTTAGCCTGCCGATGATGCGCTTTTGTTCAATCATCCCGTCGATAGTTCCGTTGAGCCGTGTCACTATGGCGGTGATTTTCACCATTTCCAGCCGGGTCAGGTCTTCTTCGATGTACTTGGCGAATGGTTCAAGCAAACGGTTCGCGAGTGACACATCCGCGCTGGCCAGCGTGTTCAGTTCGTCGTATTTGCTGTTGGCTTCCTGCAGCCGGCCCCTCAGTTCAAGTCGGTCCATCTTTCCTCCGAATCATGGGACAAAATTGGTTGGAATCGATCTTACTCACCAGAACAGTGAGCATGCGCGCCTGAAGGTCCAGCGCGTCGGCCTTGCGCTCGTGCAATTGGAAAAGCCGGTCGATTTCCTCGGCCTGCGCTTTCATGATCCTGTTTACGTTGGCCTCATTGGCCGCGGCCATCGCCTGAATTGCCTCGCGTTGCTGCTGGACCATCGAATCCCACTTCTTCGTATGCTCGGCGCGGTCCTTCTCGGTCTTGTCGCGCAACTGTTTGGTCCACAGGTACGCCATGATGGTGACCAGGGCCACGGCGACCATTCCCGGTCCCAGGAGCTGCAGGAGCTGCGCGACCAGTGACGCTGCGATGCCTTCACCCATGGGTTGCCTTTCCGGCGCACGTGTAATAATGACAAGCGCGGCGCTTTGGCGCCGCGCCCACGTCAATCTACCGGAAACCGGGCAGTCTGTCCAACGCGCAAGCGCATGCGCGGGCGCAGTAGACTCTTAAATGTAAACGGGATAGTTTTGCAGTAGTCGCTTCGCAGCGGCCTCCTTTCTGCTGGTGTGGGGCACGGAGAGAGCGTTCGGGCGAGCCTCTCTCCGTGCTTTTAAAACCGAAAAGGGCTGACAATGGCAATCAAGACCGTGAAGAAAACTCAGTGGTTTCCGATTTTTCGGGCAGGCACGCACACCGACTCCGCCGGCGTGGCCAGAGAGTTCGACGAAGCGCAGCTCGACAAGATCGTGCAGTTCAATGCGTCGCGGCTCGACCAGGTGCCGGCTGTTGTGGGACATCCCAAGACCGACGATCCGGCGTGGGGCTGGCTGGCCGGCCTGAAGAAGGACATGGTCGACGGCGTGCCGACGCTGTACGCGCAGTTGAAGGACGCGGTCGTGGAGTTCTACGACGCGGTGAATGCCGGCATGTACAAAAACCTGTCAATCTCCCTGCAGCCCGACCTGACGACACTGAAGCACATCGGATTTCTGGGCGCGGCCGCCCCGGCGGTGGAGGGACTCGGTCCGGTGCAGTTTACCGCCGGCGAGGGAAGCGACCTGGTGGTGGAGTTCGCGCAGGACAACGATTGGCGCCTTAAAGGCGTCCTGCGGACGTTCATGAACACGTTCCAGCGGGTGCGTGATTTTCTGGTCGAGAAATACGACGCGGACACAGCCAACAAGGTCATCACCTCCGAATCACTGGGGTGGGCGGCCGAGGACATTGGAGAAATTGACACCGCGGGCGGCACGGCTTTCAGCGCTCCCGCAACACCTATAACCAAAGGGGAAGACCCAATGGATGCACTGTTGAAGCAGGAGAACGAGGCGCTGAAAGCCCAGGTTGCCGAGTTCTCAAAAAACCAGGCGCGCCTCACTGCCGTCGAGCAGGAGAACGCGACCCTGAAGGCTGCAACCGAAGCTACGGCGAAGAAGGCCCGGGGCGCGGAGTTCTCCGCGTACACGGCGGGACTGGTCAAGGACGGCAGGCTGCTGCCCGCCAACGCCCCGATCGTCGAGGGCATCCTGGAACTGCTGCACACCGCGCAGCCGGTGCAGTTCTCGGCCGAGAAGACGGCAACGCCGATGGACGCGATGAAAGAGCTGCTCGGGTCGTATCCCGCGCGGATCAACTTCTCGCGCGTGGCCGACAAGGGCGCCGCCGGCGGCCAGCCCGACAACACGAATGCGCAGGACATCGCCAATCGCGCCGTCTCGTTCCAGAAGTCGCAGGCGGAAAAGGGTATCACGGTGACCATCGCCCAGGCGGTGGAGGCGGTAACGAAGGCGTAAGCGGTTCAATGGACAGGTAAGAGACAATGATCAGAAACGGATTTCACCAGGAGGATTTCGATGGATGAAGTACTTGTAAAGAACAGAGTGGCGGACGGCACGATTTACCAGAACCGGTTCGTCAAAGAGGGAACCACGGGTGACGGGTACGCGCTGCAGGCGGCCGCGTCCAGTGACCTGATAATCGGCGTTTCGGCGCTTCCGACCAACACGACGACACCCAATTACGCGCTCGTTGGCGTACGTCTCGACATACAGCATGTCGGGATTGCCGACCTGCTTATCGGCGGTGCGGTTACCCGCGGACAGCTTCTCACTTCCGATGCCGACGGCAAGGGCGTGGCGGTATCGGCGGCCGGACAGCGTGTCGGCGCGATGGCGCTGCAGAGCGGCGTCACCGGCGACATCATCAAGGTGCTGGTGCAGCCCGGTGTCGCGGGCAACAACGCCTACGAGATCGCAACCGCGACAATCGTGGTGGGGGCAGAGAACACCAACGTGGTCGCGGTGACCATCCAGCTCAAGGACGCGGCGGGTGTGGACCTGGCGGTCCGCGGGACCGTGTTTGCGTTCCTGTCCGACGACGCGACCGGCGATTCGGTTATCGCCACGGCGCATTCGGGCGGCTGGGCGATCGGCACGGATGGCGTGCTTCTGCCGGTTGTCACCAACAAGTCCGCGTTTCTGCGGTCGGAAGCCGATGGCGACATCGACCTGGCAATCACCGAAACCGGCGCCAAGAACGCGTATCTGGTGGTGGTGCTGCCGAACGGAACGTCCGTGGTCAGCGCTGTCATCGCGCACGCGGCATAACATCAACTGAGTTTACACAAACCACACTGGCAGGGCTGGCCCGACAACAGACAACAATAAACATGAGGAGCAAGGGCATGAAAAAGAGTGAGAGGATGTGGGCATTCGGGGTGTGGCTGGCGCTGATCGCGGCACTGGCCACGGTATTTGCACTGGATGTGGGTGGATTGCAGACGTTCATGACAACGAGTTTCGGGATGAGCCCCAAAGACGGGGGCAACATGGTGCTGGCCATGGCCCTGGCGCCGTTCCCGTTTGACCCGGTGTTGGCCGCAATCGTGGTCGCCTACCGCAACGCCAAGGCCATCGCTGATGCGGTGCTGCCGAGAGTGCTGGTAGGCAGGCAGACGTTCGAATACAACAAGTATGACCGTCGCGAGACGTTCACGATACCAAACACGCTTGTCGGCCGCAAAGGAACTCCGGACCAGGTTGAGTTCAGCGCTACGAAAGCCGAAGCGTCGTGTGATGGCCATGGGCTCGATGACTACGTGCCCCAGGACGACATCGACAACGCGCCGGCGGGATACAATCCCGTAAATATCGCGGTGGAGGGCATCGCGGAGCTGCTCACCTTGTCCCGCGAAAAACGGGCGGCCGATCTGGTGTTTTCGGCCGACACCTACGGCGCGTCCAACAAGGTCCAGCTTTCGGGCAACCACCAGTGGAGCGTGGTCCATGCCGACAGCAACCCGATACCCGACATCAACACGGGGCTGGATGCCTGTGTGCTGCGGCCGAACGTGATGGTTATCGGGGCCGCGGCCTGGGTGGGGCTGCGGACCAACGCCTACATCATGAAGGCAATCAACCGCACGTCAGGCGACAGCGGCATGGCCAAGCGCGAGGAGATCGCGGAGCTGTTCGAACTGGACGAGGTGCTGGTCGGCATGAGTCTGTACAACACGGCCAAGAAAGGCCAGACGGCGTCGCTGTCGCGCCTGTGGGGCAAGCATTGCTCCCTTATCTATCGCGACAAGAGCGTCCAGGACCCGCGTGGGAAGGTGACATTCGGCTTGACCGCCCAGTGGGGTCCGAAGGTGGCCGGCACCATTCCCGAGCCGAAAGTCGGGCTCAAGGGCAGCACGCTGGTTCGCGCCGGCGAGTACATCAAGGAGCTGGTCTCGGCAAACGACCTGGGCTACTTCATCCAGGATTGCGTGTCGTAAGGGACGGTATCAGGCATGGCATATTGGACATTAAGCGGGCTTTACGGGATAGTTCCGGCGGACAGGGTCCTGCAACTCGTTGACCACGAGGACGCCGGCAGCCTGGTCGTGAGCCCGCCTAATGCCGCTTATACCCGGGTGGTGAATGCGGGGACCAAAGCGGACACGTACATCGATACGTACCTGCGCGGGCACTACACGTTGCCGCTCATCACCGTACCGGCGATGGTCTCTGAAATGTCGAACACACTCACCGCCTGGTTTCTGTATTTACTCAGCGATATCGAGGAGATCCCGGCAAAGATCGAAGAGGCGTATAAATCAGTCATCAGGATGCTGGAGCATATCAGGGACGACAAGATACGCCTGTTCGATGAAGAGCAGGCAAGCGGGACCATCCAGGTCAATAAGACCAGTGATGACAGGCTCTTTCCCAAAACGGTTCTCGACCAGTACTGAACATGGCCAGGTTTGACCCTGCAATCGAACTGGTGCTGCGTCACGAGGGCGGCTACGTAAACGACCAGGCCGATCCCGGCGGTGAAACCAAATACGGGATAAGCCGGCGAAGCTACCCCGATCTGGATATCCGCAACCTCACCAGGACGCAGGCGGTGGAGATTTACCACCGTGATTTCTGGATGCCGCATGGGTATGGCGATTTTGCATCCGACGGCCTGGCGGCCAAGGTGATGGACATCGCGGTCAACGTGGGCGCGGCCAGGGCAAACAGCTGGCTCCAGGAAGCGGTCAATGACCTGGGCGGCAATCTGAAAGTTGATGGCGAGCTGGGGCCTTTGAGTCTGAGCCAGATCGGCCGCGTCGACCAGGTGCTGCTGATGGTGCGGTTTCTCATGCGGGCGTACCGGCATTACCGCAAGCTCGGGTATGTGCGTCCCCGGTTTGCGCGCGCCTGGATGACCAGGCTCTGGGGCGTGTGATGGCGCACGACGACACCACGCTGATAGGAGATATCGAGGATGCAATCATTCAGCGGCTGCAGGGGTTGAGTGGTGTCGGGCAGTTTGATATCAATGACGATCCTGATGTGGTGCGCTGTCCGGCGGTGAATGTGGCTCTGTATTCCGCCGGAATCGTACCAAAGACTGAGCGGACGTACCGGGTGGATGGCAAGTTCTACGTCACGGTGATTGTCACCAACCCGCGCAGTGAGAAGAAACGGCGCCGTGATGCGTACCCGGTGGTGATGGCGGCCATGGTTCTGTTGGGGGACTGGAAGCCGGTACTGGTTGAAGGCGCGGTGACAACGACGCTGGGGGCGGGGAAGTTGCGGTTGGGTCCCTTGCGCAAGGTACTGGAAACGAATGCGCGTCTGGCGTGGGCCTTTGAAACGACAAGCACCTGGTGGTTCACGGTGCCGCAGGACGAGGACACGGCGGCGTACATCGAGGAGATAGGGCTTGGTTACCTGCTCAAGCCCTGGCAGACGGTGCCGGAAGTCGTGGACGTGGTCGAAACAGGGAGCTGACATGAGCTATCGTGGCGGTAAAATACTGGTGCAGGCGCCGGAAGGGCATACATGCCCGTGGCCGGGACGCATGGACAAATCAATCGGTCAGGAACCGGTTGCGCTGCCCAATGGCCGGGTGACACGCGCGCTGCTTGGCGACGGGTCCCTGGTGATTGCGCGGCCGCGGCCGGTGCCGGTCGTCAGCAAGAGCGGAAAACGCGAGGGGAGCAAATAACATGGGTATCTCATTCAATGAGATCGGGACCGACATCCGTAAGCCAGGCGTATACGGCGAGTTCAACCTGGCGGCAGCCCGTACCGGGCTCCCGGCAAACGCCAACAAGCTGCTGATTATCGGGCAGCGCCTGAAAGAACCTTCCGCCTGGGCGGCGACAACGGCGTACATCCTGGGCGCAAAGGTCAAGCCGGTTACCACCAACGGCCACTGGTATATCTGCGTGGTGGCGGGTACGTCCGCCGGCACCGCCCCGACCTGGCCGACCGCCTCGGCCGGAACGGTCACTGACGGTACGGTGACCTGGATGGAATTTGAGAGTATCAGCAACCTGGTGGCGGCACTGACGGCCACCACAATCTACAGCGCCGAGGATGCGTCCCAGTATGCGGGCGCCGGCTCAACCGCGCACCTGATGGCCGCGGCGGCCTTTGCGGTCAGTCCGCGTATCGATTGCACGCTTATCACGGCCGACGACGACGCAGCCGCGGTTGTGGCGTCAGGGACCTTCGTGGTCACGGGCACCGCCGCCGAGACCGGCGCCGTGGTGCTCTATATCGGCAACGTGCGCATCCCGGTCGCGGTCACCGATACCGATACCGCATCCGAAATCGCCACGGCGATCGGCGTGGCAATCAATGCCAAGAAACACCTGCTGCCGGTTACCGCGTCTGTGGCCACCGGAACGGTGACCATCCGGGCGAAGAACGGCGGGACCTGCGGCAATTACATACCGTGTTCCGCGCCGGTCACCGTCGATGGCGTCGCAATCGCCGTGACCGCGCCGGCGTCCGGCCTCACCGACCCCGATATCGGGGCGACCAGCGGTCTGCTCGAACAGGTGCATCCGGGCTCATACACCCACTACTGCGTGCAGTTTGTTGATGCGGCCAGCCTGGCGGACCTGAAAGCGCACATCGACGAAATCAGCGGCGGTATCGAGATGCGGCCGGCGACTGTCTGGCTCGGGTTTACCGATGAAGTGGGCGACATCGCGGCGGTGAAAGCGCTCTGCGGCGGCGGTGACACACCGACGCTGAACCACTGGCGCACCTCACTGGGGTATCTGCCCGGCACGCGTTCGCTGCACTACGAGTTGGCGGCAGCATACGCGGCGGTGGCCGTGGGTGTCACCAATCCGGGTGCCCCGCTCAATGACCTGGTGCTGACCGGCATCCATGCCCCCAACGTGGTGGACCGCCTGTCACGGACCCAGATTGAGGACCTGCTGGACAACGGAGTCACCCCGCTGCATGTGATCCCGGGCGAGCAGGTGGCGATTGTTCGGTCGATATCCACCTATACGCGCAATGCCCAGGGCGTGCTCGATGCGACCCGTCTGGACATCACCACGGCGACCACGCTTGACTATGTGCGGTTATCGTGCCGGACGCGTGTCAGCCTGCGGTTCCCGCGGGCGAAGCGGACGGTGCGTGTCAAGAAACTGGTGCGCAGCGAGCTGCTGGATGTGCTCTACCAGCTGGAGGCCGAGCCGATGGAGCTGGTGGAAAATGTCGATACATACAAGACCGATCTGGTGGTGGAGGACAACGTACAGGACGACGCGCGGATAGATGCCAAGATACCGGCGGACATCGTGCGCGGCGCCCATGTCATCGCCATGAGGATCGATCTGCTGTAACAGGTAATCCAAGAGAGGCGTTCTGTTGCACTGAGGAGTGGGCCGGTTTGAGTCAGGGGAAGCCGGATTGTTACATAGTTGGATGTGAACCCCGAAGCCTGATCTGAGCAACAGAGTCCCGGAAACGGGATAGCCAATACAGGCGGCAAGCCCCGGGAGGCCAACACTCCCGGGGTCCTTTACTCGAAAGGACGAGGGTCATGTCAGACAAGTACATCGTAAAATGCACGCTGTCGGCCAACGGTACCGAGATTACGGACTTCAAAGGCTTTGCCGAAAATGAGATCGTGTACCGCAAGCAGATTAATCTTATGAACAAAACAGGGCATTCCGTCATGACCCCGCGGTATGGCGTATCTCTCGATTATGTGGTCCCGTCCGCCGGCGACGAGTACGACTGGAAAGCGGTCGAGAACGGAACGCTGGTGGTCGAGTATGACGGCGGCCGGCGGGTGCTGTACAGCGGCGCGTCGACGCTGACCGTGGGCGAAGCCGCGCTCGACATGGACAACGAATTGGTGAAAAAGATTTCCCTCGGGGCCAGCGACCGGAGGGAAGAATAATCCATGGACTCACTGCTCGCCCGTCTGAAAGCAGGGACCGCCAACCGCGTGCTGACCAAGTGGCCCGGCACCGATATCGATATCGAGCTGCGGGTCCTCAATGACCAGGACTATCTCGATGCGGGGCTGGCGGTCGACCAGATTTATCGCGGGGCGAAACTTGAGATTGCCATGCAGAATATCCGCGATTATGAAGGCGAAAGGGCCACGCAGATGCTGTACCGGGCGGTGTGTGACCCCTCGACGCATGGCCCGTTCACCGGAGACATCCGCGAGTTTCGCAGATTGCTGATTGGCCAGGGCGTAAAGGAACAGCTGATTAGCGAGTTGGAACTGCTGCACGAGAAGTGCAGTCCCCGCGTGGCCGCGATGGCCGACGGTGAACTCGACGCGCTTTTGCTCCAGGTAAAAAAAACGCCCGGGACGACGCTTTTGAACGTGTCAAGTATCTCTATGCTCCGCAGGCTCATGCAGTGTTTGGTTGCGGAGCGTGCGATCTCACCGACGGGCAGTGGCTCTATCTCATAGCGCTGGACAGCGCGGCGAGAGAGAAGCCACAGCCCGCCACAATCCCTATACTGCGACAAGACCGAGAGGTTGCCGATGGCGGGTGACCAGGAACTGCTATTACGGATAGGCGCGGACATCCGCCAGTGGGAAGCGGGTCTGAAGCGCACCGAGACCGGTGCGTCGAAGCTGAAGACGCGCATCGCCGGCATGTATCGGAGCACCACGCAGGGCCTTTCCCGCGCGATTGCCAACCCATTCACCGCGCTTCTCGGAGGCGCCGCCATTCTCAAGGCGACTCACGACCTGGCACAATACGATTCACAGCTGACCAGACTGGCCATCCAGGGCAGAATGGGCACCGAAGAGCAGATGGCGCTGCGTCATGGCATACAACAGGTATCCATGGCGTCAGGTCAGTCGAGAGAGGAAATTCTCGGCGGACTTGATGCGATCGTCGAACGTACAGGTGATCTGAAATTTGCCACTGAGGTCATGGCGGACATGGCGGTTGCGTCCACCGCAACCGGCGCGGCAATGGGTGACCTGGGTGCGCTGGCAAGTAACCTGCAGCAGAAAATGGGACTGGCGACCGACGAGATCCGCACCGCATTCGGCATACTTACAAGCCAGGGCAAGGCAGGCGCATTCACTCTGGAAAATATGGCGACCATGGGTGAACGGTTGTTTGCCGCGGCCGGCCGGTTCGGGGTGAAGGGCATGGGAGGGATAAAGCAATTCGGAGCGCTGGTCCAGATGGCCCGAATGGGCACGGGGTCATCCGAACAGGCCACGACCGCAATTGAAGGTGCGATGGCCGACATAATCGACAAAGCGGAGATACTCAGATCGTCCGGTTTTTCGATATTCAAGCCAGGCACGAAAAATGAGATGAAGAGTGTCGAGGATGTATTCAAGGGCATTATCAAGCTGACCGGCGGGGATGTTACCAAGCTCCAGAAGATATTCGGACGGGAATCAATCCGCGGGGTAAGTGCAATAGCCCAGGCGTATAAAGAAACCGGCGGGTTTGCGATGTTCGACAAGCTGGCCGAGGGCGGAGATCCCTCTGAGCTGATGCGCGACTTCGCGCGGTACAGCCAGAGTTCCGTGTTTCAATTTCAGCAGCTGCGCAATATCGGCGTGGAGTTTCTGGATAAAGCAATCAGCCCGATGCTGGCAAAGACCACAATCTGGCTGCGCAACCTGACCAGTTCCCCTGAAAAACTGGAAGAACTGCGGGAGCGGCTGGGCGCTATCGCCGGTGGCCTGCAGGATGGCATTGCCGGCGCCGCGGAGATACTGCGGCCGGTGCTTTTTCTGCTGCAGAAAAGCGCGGAGGGCTGGGGAGCGGTGCTGGATAAATTCGCCTCGGAACGTCGCTTGCGGGAGACCAGGGAACGCCGTGAAGAATCCGCGATGGACATGTGGAACAAGTATGTCCCGGCCGACGTTAAACGGGAGTATGCGCGTAAGAAGCGGGCCGGCGAAGAAACCGATCCCTTGGAACGTATCGCCATGCAATACGCCACCAGGGCAAAGCTGGAACAGCAGAACAACGTGAATCTCACGGTACAGGTGGATGCAAACGGACGCGTAACCTCAACCAGCGACGATCCGAATACCGCCTTAAACGTGAACCAACGCGGGAGCACCGCCTTTGCAGGTCAATAGTCTCCCCGCACGCCTGGACCATTTCCCTCTCGACATCGAGGACATCGGCGACGAGTTCGACAAAGCCGTTGCCATATACGAGCATCCCGTTTCCGACGGGATCGGCATCGATGACATGGGCATGAACGCCCGGGCCATCCGGTTTCGCTGTTATTTCCTGAATGAGCGGTATGTCCTGCTGAAACCGTTTCTGGCGCATGTCACCACGCGCGACCGGATCTGCAGCCTGCGGCACCCGGCATTCGGTTTGATAAAAGGCATGGTCCGGAAAGTGTCGGTCAGGCACGATGACCGAATCAGCACCGCGGAGCTGGACATCGACTTTGTGGAGTGGAATTCAACCGCCGGCCTGTCGTCCTCGATTCTGGCCGTTGTGAGTGCCGCCCAGGCCGCATACCGCACGGGGATTGCGTCGGCGATACAAACGGTCGGCGTGTCGATCTCGGCTGTCGTGGGCGCCGCCGAAGCGTCCAACATGATGTTTACGGAGCTGTCGGAGGGCAATGCGCTGCTGCAGTACAGTGGATTGTCCCGCGCCGGCCGGTTGCTGGTTGGGTCAATTGATACGGCGGTCAGCACCGTGCAGGGGCTGGTGTCCACGATCGACAATCCCACGAATTCAATACTTTTGACAGTCGACTTCGGACTGACCCTGCCCGGCCGTATCATCGAGGCATGCGCGCAGTGCGTGGAGCGCCAGGCCGAGGCGATCCGAAACGTAATCCAGACCCCCGCGGAATTCGCCTCAAATTACGGCGCGGCACTGCTCGATCTGCGGACCGCGGTCCCGGAGTTCGGAACGTATCTGGCCTGTATGGGCGCCCTGCAGGGCAGCCTGACGCTGGCGGACCTGTACGACGCCGACGAGCAGTCGCGCCAGACGCTCATTACCCAGGAGAAGTCGGCCGCGTTCGATATCGAGGGCAACCTGGTCCGCACCGATCCGCCGCCGGCCGTCGCAACCATCGACGACCTGGAGCGCTCCCTGGCCTCCATGCGCCAGACCATCCAGGCGGCCGTCGATCTGGACCGCAGTAACGACTCGTTAAAAGAGAGTGCGAGGGCGCTTTTAAGGCACATTAACACGGTAAAACTGGAACGCGAACGGATGCTGTCGGTCACCATCACCAGCACCATGCCCCTGCATGTCCTCTGCCTGCGCTACGGCCTTCCCTACGCCACGGCACAGCGGATACTGGCGCTCAACCCGTCAATCATGAATCCCACGTTTGTAGAGGGGGACGTGAGGATATATGCTCGATAAGATCACCCTCTCCGCGGGCGAAGAAAATATCGGGCAGATTCTCGGGTACACCGTTGATGCCGACATCTACAATGCCGCCGCGGCATGGCGGTTCGACCTGGACCCCACTTGCATTCTACGCGCGCAACGCGGCGATAAAGTCGAGATGCACGTCAACCAGGTGCGCGTCCTGACCGGGGTCCTTGACAAGGTGACCCGTGGGTATACCAAAAGCGGGCGATCCCTGGTCATCGAAGGACGCGACCTGCTAGGAGTTGCCGTTGACAGCTGCTGCCCGAAGGCGCACTGGAAAACCCTGAAAAACAAAAAGCTGTCCGACGTGGCCGACAGCATGCTGCGGGACCTTCCGTATCTTAAAAACAGCCGGGTCATGTATGGACCCGCCGCGTTCAAGGCGAAAACGGCCGAGGCGCTTATTCAGGTTGAACCGGGGCAGACCTATTTCGATGTGCTCCGCAATATGGCGCACAGCCGTGGATTGGTTTTCTTCTGCCTGGCCGACGGCATGGTTGTGATTGACCGGCCGAAAATGGGGTACGCGCCGGCATATCGGATTGTGGTAAAAGAGGACCAGAACGCAAGCGACGTGCTCGAAGCGTCTGTAATCGAGGACTGTTCCAAGCAGTATTCGAGCGTGGTTGTGGTTGGCCAGCGGCAGGACACCGGATTTTCCTCCGCCAGCCAGGTGAATGTCGCGGCAACTGCGACCGACAGCACCGCCCCGCTGCAGAAAACGCTGGTGGTTGTGTTCAACGGGGATGCGGACTCGCCGGCGGCGCTGGCCCGCAAGATCGTAGAGCTGCAGCAGGCGGGCTCCCGTCAACTGCAGTATACCGTATCGGGCCACACCCAGAACGGCAAACCCTGGCAGATCAATGAGCAGGTGTATGTGTGGGACGAAAAGCTGCAGGTACTCGGGGAGAACCTGCTGATTATCGGGCGGTCATTTGAGCTGAGCAGATCGCGCGGGGCGGTCACCAGGCTACGTCTCGGCCCTCCGGGGGTGGCGCAATGAACGGTTTCATTCGGGGCATTGTCACCGGGACCGTTGCCGCGGCAAGCAAGCTGCTGCGCCTGGATGTCAGCGGGCGCAGTGACGAGACAATCGAGGACCGCGAGGCGCTGCAGCAGTATGGACTGCAGTCTCGGCCGCCCGATGGCGCCGAGGCGGTGCTGATTCGCCAGGGCAATCATATCCTGATTGTCGCCTCTGACGACAGGCGGTACCGTATTGCACTGTCAAAAGGTGAAGTCGCCCTTTCAACCGACGAAGGGGACGTGATACATCTCAAGCGTAACCATGAGATCGATATCACGGCGGGCACGGGCGGTAAGGTGAATGTGTCGGCCGGCAGTGAGGTCAATGTCAGCGCGCCGACCGTGCGTCTGGGCGGACTGGCGCTGGCAACCGCTCTCGGGATTGTCACCGGTGCCTGCAGCTGCGCCATTACCGGCGCGCCGCATCCGGTGACCAGCCAGACCGTGAAGGCGACGTTATGAGCGCGGCGATCCGGGAAGCCATCATATCCGAAATGCGCCTGGTGCAGCCTGGCGCAACCGGGCGCGCCTACGTGCCGCCTGCGGGCCAGGGTTGGGTTGTACCGGCCGCCGCGGGGTTTGGCCATCAGAAAGCCCTGGCGGAGTGCATTGCGCGCGGGATAGGCGGATACGGGACCTGGCAGCAGCCGGTTATCCGTCGGCGTGCGCAGCCGTATGAGGCCGAGGGTCCCGGCGAACGGTATCTCGCTACCGCCACCGGTGGCGGGTGGACCGTAAACCACATCTACGAGAGTGCTGAAGGCGGTACGTGGATTGATGTTGAGCCGGTAGATGGCATGCTGATATGGGTTTGCGAGGAAGAAACACTTTATCTGTTCGACGGGAGCAATTGGACGCCGTGGAGCAGCAGCTCTGCAGGTGCGCACGCGCTGGTAAGTGCCACGCATACCGCCAGTGGACTGACTGCCGGTCACTTCCTCAAGGCCCTGAGCGCCACGACATTCGGGTTTGCGGCGCATGGGCTCAGCTATACCGATGTCGGCGCGGCGGCAAGCGGCCACAACCACGATGGTGTGTACGCGGCCGCCGGTCACAACCACTCAGGGGTCTACGATCCGGCGGGCACGGCCACGGCCGCGGTGAGTGCGCATGTATCAGCAAGTGATCCACATGCGGGATATCTGCTGGCCAACGGAACACGGCAGCTCAGTGGGGCGTGGAATGCGAACAATACCATACAGGCCACTCGCGTCGGTTTTGGAGTAATTCCTCACGCCACAGAGGTGTTGAATACTGTTGGCAGAATAAGTTTTTCTTTTCCTGTTGACCAGAATAGTCTTAATTTAACAGCCCTTGCAGCTAACTCTGTTGGCGCAGGAATAAATTTTAATTCAAATACAGACGCAGCACCTAAAAGTGGACTTTTACAGCTTGATGGAGCTGGAAATTTAGTACTGCGGGCACTTAGTAACCCTATATATTTGGATTACACCTCCAATGTCTTCATGCGCAGTGTTGGTGACGGCTATGCGACAAAATTTTCTATGGACACCACCGGCAATGCGGTATTTGCTTCTGCGCTTCAGGCAGCAAAGCTCACTCTTGGTGCAGCGGCAGGCATTACTCCGCTAGATGTGACGGGGTCTGCTGCCGCCCTGTTTACACTGCGCGTTGGCGTGCCTGGCGCTGGAGTGCTGTGGGGAGCGATATCTTATTCAGGAGATGCATTCGCAGTCAGAGGAACCGACGGCAAGACCCTCTCCCTTGGTGCAAACAATACCAACGACTACTTGACAATTGGATTAACGGGCGCAGTGGCGTTGGCCAGCACCTTAACGGTAACAACCATCGCGGCGCACGACAGCCCCGCCTCCGTATTTCTCACGCAAGTGACCGGGCTCATTAAAAGCCGCACGGCAGCGCAGGTGTTGAGTGACATCGGCGCGGCTGCATCTGGGCATAACCATGACGGCGTGTATGCGACCGCCGGCCACAACCACTCAGGGGTCTACGACCCGGCGGGCACGGCAGCGGCGGCGGTGAGTGCACACGTGTCTGCCAGTGACCCGCATACGGGGTATCTGCTGGCCAATGGCACACGGCAGCTCAGTGGCGCCTGGAACGCGGGCAATGCCATCACCGGGACGAATATCACCGGGGCGCAACTGCGACTGCTGGACACAAGCCAAGACCACACCCTCGGCATCCAGCTCACCGAGGAACTGACCGCGCACCGCAACCTGGTGATTGCTGTGGGCGATGCCCTGCGTCAGATCACATTGCAGGGCGACCCCACATTGGCCAATTGGTTCGACCAGAGCGTTAAAATCGCCGCTACGCCGAAGTTCGCAAGAGTGGGTATCGGCACCGATCCGCACGAGACCGCAAGTCTTGCTCTGGGCAGCGTGCCGGCGGTCCTGCTGGGAACATCCGTGGGAAGCGTGCTGACCCAGCGCACGGACCTCAGCATTGGCTCGCGCAGCGTGGGTCTGCTTCTAGATGATATCGGGGCGGCGGCGGCGGGCCACAATCACTCAGGGACCTACGATCCAGCGGGCACGGCTGCAGCCGCGGTATCATCCCATGAGGGCAGCTACAGCCACGCTTTACTGCACGCTCAGAGCCATGCCCTGGTGGGAGGTGACCACACGGCCAGCGGATTGACCGCCGGCCACTTTCTCAAGGCCCTGAGCGCCACGACATTCGGATTTGCCGCGCACGGGCTGAGCTACGGGGATGTGGGAGCTGCGGCATCGGGGCATAACCACGACGGCGTGTATGCGACCGCCGGCCACAATCACTCAGGGGTCTACGATCCGGCGGGTACGGCCGCGGCCGCGGTATCATCGCACCAGAGCACCTACAGCCACGCCAATTACAACACCGCTTACGGCTGGGGAAACCATGCTGGGCTGTATTTGCCGATCGGCGGCGGCACGCTGACCGGCGCATTGTCAGGTACATCAGCAACCATGTCGTCGGTCATCGCCGCTACATACTACAGCGGCACCCCCAGCTACGGTGACTCTTGGAGCTTTGGGAAGACTGATGCCAACTACTTTGACATCAGTTTCTACAACATGGGTGGAGCGTATCAGCCAGTGATGCGGTTCAAGGATGATGGTACTGCGGCATGTAGCACCATGCTGATTGACCACATCAAAGAGGCAAATGCAGCTCACGGCATAGCTCTTGACCACGCCGTCACTTGCGCCTCCACAGTGCAGGCTACCGCCGCCAGCAATGAAGTTATCGTTGCCCGCTCTGGAAATGCCGCAAATTGGACTGCCATAACCGTCGGTAGAACATCACATGATGGATATTTTGCCGTGTCTGGTGCGGCAAATACCTTTGTCGCTGGTGATGTCGCTGGTGACACAGTCGTTAAGGCTGTAAGTGGAAATGCCTTGTGGCTAGTAACCAGCGGGGCGCGGGCAGTTAATATTGCCCCCAATGGGGCGACGGCTCTTTCAGTTGCCAGCGCTGGAGCTGTCACCTGCGCCTCCCGATACCTGGACACTGCCTGTTTTTATTCAACCCGATATACTGAACACACGGATTCTGGCCATGAAAATTATTGGTATCCACTTGTTACTGTGGATATTCCATATCGTTATCAGTATGCAACAGCCGTGTTGATTGTTTCAGGCAACTCGACAGCAGAAAACTTGGGCGGAATGGTGATGATATCGCTGCGCGTAAAACAACAGGCAGCACTGGGCAGTCCGCCCGTGGTTGAGGTCATGACTCCTGTTGGCTGTGTTCCTCTATTCCCGATGGATGTTGTTTTTGATCTGACCACCAATGATGCCAGCCATACCGCCGGGACGTTGTACATACGGGTGAGAAGGTCCTACGAATCCGTGAGTTACACCGTGCTGAACAGAGAGGGATATTGCTCTGTGGTTGCCAGTAACACGGCCGGGGTGTCGGCATTGCCAGCGGGAACACAGTATGCATCTTATGGAGGAATCACTGGCAACGCAGAAGGGCCAATCGTATACGGTAGAGAAGAAGAAGCGTCAGTGATTACCATGACTGCGGACGCTGGCGGCGACAACAATGATTACTCCAGATTTTATACGCTGGCTGGCAATTATCTCTGGCAGGAATATGCCGGTGGTTCATGGCGCACGAACCTCGGCATGGATGCGAGCGGATACATCTACAGCGAGGGAATCAACAGGGCTTCTGGTACTGGCACGGCTGTGAAAATCAACACGTCCACCATGCAGGTCTATAAGGATTCATCTGCTCTTGCGTATAAGACAGATGTTCAGGATTGGGAAAACAGTGTCAGCGGCAGAAACGTCCTGGACTTGCGACTGCGCCAGTTTAAGTATCGCGATTGGGAGAAATATTATGAGGAATACACTGATAAAGACGGAAAAGCGAAAACCAGAACATTGAGCCGGCTGAGTGACCATGCCAGCGGGCCGGTGGAGATCGGGCTGATTGCGGAAGAGGTCGCCGATATCCTGCCGGAAGTGGTTGGGTATACCAATGGAAAACCGGATTATATCAATTATGACCGACTCGTAGTGCCACTCATTTCAGAGGTAAAAAAACTGCGCGATAGAATAGAACAGTTGGAAAAAGCAGCATAACACCACAGGAGGATCGTATGGGAAAGAAAGACAAGTCAACCGCATCGAAGAAAACCCCGGCCAAGGAGCGTCTGAAGATTCGCAACGACGTTCTGCTCAACATCCCCGAGCAGAGGCTGGCCATTGGACTGGGCGGATTCCTGCAGCAACCGCTTCCCGTCCTGGCGCGGCTGGACCTGAAGATGACCGCGGATGCAATTATGGCGCACGCACGCACCTTGAACGAGGCGAGGCTGGAGCTGCTGAAAAAGCACGGGGCCGTAGAGAAGGATGGCTTTTATTCACTCAAGGATGATGCCCCGAGCTACCCGGAATTTGACAAGGAATATTCGTTACTGGGCGCCAGGCAATTTTCGCTCCCGTTGACCGAGAAGGTGGTGCTGCCTGCAAGCCTGACATATCTGGGCCAGCAGACGGATTTGTACATGGACGGCGTGGCGGCGGCGGTCCTGGGCGACATTATCGACGTGAAAAGGTAGACGCTGATGCGCGATATAACAATCGGGTTCGTTGACGGCCGCCCGGAGGTGACGCTTGCGGTAAGCGATTCCCTCCGCAACAACGTCTACCTGAGCCTGCTGGTCAGACAGGGCAGCTGGTGGCATGCGCCGGAGTTCGGGTCGCGGCTGTACCAGGTCCGGAAGGTGTCGGAGGACACGCTGGCGCTGGCCGAGGATTATTGCATTGAAGCCCTGGCCTGGCTGACTGCCTCCGGAAGGGCCAAAGAGGTGGTGGTTGTGGTGGAGCGGGACCCGCAGAGCGGTGACAGAATGAATATCGCCGTGACCGTGACCCGGGCAAATGACGAGGTTGAAACGCTGACGCTGTTTTATCCAGTGGTCTGAGGGGGTATCATGGGACTGTATGAAAAGAACGTGGACATCCTGCTGAACCTGATGCTGCAGGACTTTGAGAACCAGCTCCCGGATGTGGATCGGGCAACGGGAACACTGGTGAACATCCAGTCCGCGGCGATCTCCGCGGCGCTCTGGGGCCACTACAGCCAACTCGACAACCTGGCCAGGCAGATATTTCCTGACTCGGCGAGCAGCGCAATCCTGGAGAAACATGCCGCGCAGCGTGGCATTACGCGGCTGACGGACGAAACGGATTCCGCGCTGCTGACGCGCCTGCTGACAGCAATACGCCAGCCGCCGGCCGGTGGCAACCGCTACGACTGGCCACGCTGGGCGAAGGAGATGTACAAAGACCATACGACATGGATGGAACTCTGCACCGGTGCCTGGCTGCACGAGAATGCCCGAGGTCTTGGTACAATCAATCTGGCCATTGCCTCAAATCGGAGCGAAGACCCGGATGAATACAGCGCCTGGGCAAATACGACCGCTTATGTCGCCGGCGACGTGGTGGCGGACGACAGCGTGACAGGCGAGGACCGGGCGTATGTCGCAACCACCAGCGGGACATCAAGCGGCACCGGCGTTGTTGATGATACCGGTGTGGTGTGGGAGGACTGTGAAGAATATGCCAGCAGCGACCTGGTGTCGGATGTGGACACGTATATCGATACCAAGCGGCCGGTCGGAATCTGGGACTACGAGGTGTACCCGGTCCTGAAAAAGACCCAGGCCGTCAGCATGACCGTGACCGGCAGTGACGTGGTAACCGCCACGGTGAAAGAGCAGATTCAGGCGTTCATGAAAAGTCTGGTTGGCGGCAAGGGGCTCTACGTGGCGCAACTGGTGTATGTGGCGATCGAGGCAGGCGCGGACAATGCCACGGTATCGGTTCCGACCGCCGACGTTGCCGTCACCTGGGGACCGACATCATATCAGCGGATCTGGCCTGGCCAGATAACAGTGAGTGTTTAAATGACCGTAAAATGGGCTGATGTGGACCTTGAATCAACCGGCTGGGCGGGCACGTCCGAAGACCAGTATTTCGGCTGGCAGGAGCTGGATGCCTGGATGCCGACTGCAGGCGCCGATGACGTGGTGCGGGTGCGCGGAAATCGCAACAACCAGGGCGCGGGAGTGTTGTGGGAACCGGGTGGCGCCACTTTATCCGCATGGGACCTGAAACGGTACGGCCCCTGGTGTATCCGGACCACCCAGGACATCTCGATCGACAGCACGCTCAAGGACTGTGTGCTGTATTGCCGCGACTGGTGGAGTCATGAGGGCGTATATAATGCCCATGTCATCGCCATCCGGCAGGTGGCTGTTCCTGAAACCGCGACGGTCTGGCGGGGAGTGAAGGTCTGGACTCCGTATGTCGGGTGGACCTCTCCGACCGGCGTCAGTTCGATTGACGGGCAGAACTGCGTTATAAGGACGGCGCAGGTTGGTTCTGTCTATGAAAACGCGACAGTCACCACGAAATTCAGAAACTCCGTTTTAAGCATCGCCAATGCAAAAAGCGCGTGGTTTGACAGCGGCAGTCCGGGATATGCCGCGGCGACATGGGACGTGGATGATACCTGCAAGTTCAGTATCCCAATCCCAGCGACCGAATGGAATGATGTGTTGTCGCGCGCCCGGTACTGCATGCCCTGGTCGGTCCGGGATTCCGGCGTGGTTCCATCCGGGAGTTACACTGGCTATGAACAGGATTTGTGGGGCGAGCCCAGAAGCGGTGTCGGCGGCTATGTCATGGGGCATCCGCACCATTATGCCGCACTCAAACAGCTCCTGCCCGGCCTTCCAGCCGGCATCGACATGGGGACGGATTTCGACCGGTCTTTATGGTGCATTGCGGTCAGCCTGGATGTTGCCAACGATACGGCGGCCGACCTGCAGCAAGAGATACTTGCGGCCACCGCTCTGCGGACACTGCCTGACTGGGAACGCGTGTGCGGTATAGCTCCTGCCGCCGGCGCCACCATTCCATCCAGACGCCTGGCGGTCCTGGCCATGCTGAGAGCAACAGGCGGCCTGAATCATAGCTATTTCGAGGGCATTGCCTCCGGGCTGGGTTACGCGATAGGCCCAACGGGCGACAAGCATCTACGGATCGTGGAGGATGAATTCGGCCCGTTCCGTGCGGATTACGGCAGGGCGGATATTGATGCGGTTTATGACCAGGGTGCCGGGGCTTCCATGTACACCTGGAAAGCGGTTGGATCACTTGTGGAGAGCGACACCGAACTGCAGAGGCATTTTGAGAACCTGAAGCCTGCAGGGACGGAAGTGCTCTTCGAAAACGAATGAGGGGATAGTATGGCCAAGACGGATTTTGCGAACGGAACAGTCGTTTCCAGCACCTTCCTCGATACGATCTACCAGACTGGTGGCGGTCATCGGCATGATGGCGGAACTGAAGACGGCCATGTAAACAAAATTGACCTGGCGGCCGACGTTACCGGGCTTCTGCCGCGCGCAAACCAGGTCGCTCCTCGCGGATATCTGGATGGTGGAATACTCACCTATGTCCAGGACACCGACGCGTGGAACCTGCAGATAGGCGCAGTGCATGCCTGTCTGTCATCTGATGCGCTCATGGCGACCTGTGGGGCTGCAACCAAGTACGTCGTAAACGCGGCTGGTACCGGGTATGTGACCTGGGCGGCCGGCAACAACGCCGGCGGTGTGGCTGCATCCGTGGCTACTGGAGGACCTTCCGACGGCCAGTGGCTGCATGTGTTCCTTACCCGCAACCCCGGCACCGAAGCGGTCGATTATCTCCTGGATACGAGCATAACGGCCGCCAACGCGCCATCCGGGTGGACCCAGTACCGCCGAATCGGGTCGGTACAAATTATCGATGTGGGCAGTTCGAAGTTTGGTATCCGGAAATTCAAACAGGCCGGGGACCGTTTCTTGTGGGAAAATGCAATTGCGGATTGGAATGCGACGTTCGGGGATAGTTTTGCCGTTGCGAATGTCGACCTGACCGTCCCTACGGGTCTGTCTGTTGCGGCTTTGGTCGTGCTGACCGGCTCCAACAGCTCCACCGGCCTGTATCTGCAGATGTGGGACGGAGTGATTGGAGCCACGAGGAATGCGGACACCGGGATTTATGTGATTGGACCGACGGCCACCTTTTTAAGTGGAAATGCCGAGTTGGTCACCACTGATAGTCAAAGGGTCTATGGAGCGTCGGCTCATACGAGCGATGTTGCCACCGTGCTGACCCGCGGGTGGATCGACTCGCGCGGCAAACAGTAAGAAAAATGCATGTTTTCGTGGCCCCGCGGAACCTTCCGGCGGGGCCAACTCCCTTCCTTTACATTTGTGTCGTGTATCTCGCCATTTTATAAGCACTTTCCCCTACTTCAGTAGAAAGTGCTGTATTTTCCGCGAGGCCACGAAGGGTGCCTTAAATGGCATTAAAAAGGGCATTGATGGCGTTTTTAACGCCCATTCAGCCAATATTAAAAGTGACTTCATGTGCAAATAAATGTGAAAC
>Ga0307376_10000688_pt1 | contig 41246 bp, 60 predicted proteins | sample TR2MG_FD_202536 | JGI IMG/M metagenome (GOLD analysis project Ga0307376, IMG submission 202536) | Soil microbial communities from Risofladan, Vaasa, Finland - TR-2 | ecosystem: Environmental > Terrestrial > Soil > Coastal area > Acid sulfate soil | place: Finland: Risofladan, Vaasa | collected...
ATTTACCCTATGGTGAAGGGGGTTGAGAAGGGAGGGGGGTAATGGCTGTAAAACGGGCTTTTTGTTCACCGTTTGTTCACTGTTTGTTCACCATTTTGCACAAAAGTAGTGCATATCGCGACCGATTTGCACGGTTTTGTCGAACACTCCAAAATTATTTTACACCGTGATTTAATGGCTATCTGCATTTTCGGGTTTTTTGCCTCGATTTAGTTTACATAACGCGGAGAGCAAAAACCATCGGTCGGGCGGTTTTGACGGTTTTTACCGAAAATTTTACACCGCAATTCCGGGGGTTTTCGACTGTGTGGCCAGAGGTCATAATTTTGGCTCGGGTTTGATCTTGAGGCGGAGGCGGTAGTGGTATTTTTTCGGCCGGACCGGTACGATGTGCAACAGCCACGCGCCATCGAGCCGCAGCCAATGAGTCAAACCACAGTCGCAACATTCCATGAGCAAGCCGCTGGTATCGATGCAGTGCGTCTCCATACGGAGATCCCGGTCGACCCGGCAGCAGGGATAAAGATGCTTCCGGGCGTGCCAGGTGCGGATCCGGTTGAGGGCGGTGATCAGCAGGGTGAGGAGTTCGTAGAGGATCATCGGTTTTTGCGGCGGGAGCGGCGGGCTTTTTTGCGTGCCTTTTTTGCCTTACCGGGGCTATGTTTCCCTTTCTGCTTGCACTTTTTCCCCGGGGTTAAAGAAGGCGGCCAGTTGAAACCGAGTTCGCCCATGGTCAGAAGCGGAAATGATAGCCGACACCAATGGATGGTTGATAGGTTGGGGTTAGGATGCTGGATTCACGGAAGTAAGAGAAGTGGAGGATGAAGTTTTTGTAGCCGAAGAGGAGGTTTGCCGAGGGTTGGGTGGTGGCGGTTAAAATGATGGAGAACCGGTGATCCGGAGAACCGGAGACAGGGGGAGAACCGTGGACTTTGACGCTCTCTGGAGCCGTGCCGTAGACGAGCAGGGAGGTTATATAGGGTTCGGCGGGGGTGAATTCGTACCAGCGCTTTTTGAAGACGTATTCGACGCTGTCGGCACGCGCGGCGCGGCAGCGGATGGTGATCAGGGTATCGTCGAAACGATGCCACTGGAGGGGCATAGAGCATGGCGCAGAGGGCAAAGCGGGGATGGAAGGAATAGATGGTTCGGGGGTGAGGATGCCGGCGCCGCCCATGGGCGAGGGCTGTTCGATGGGTGTGGATGCGATTTCAAAGGGTTTAGGTTTGGTCGCGGTGAGGCGGCCGGTTAGATACCCGGCGCCGAAGACAAAGACCAGCGCGATGAATGCCCAGAATAGAGGCGAGGTGACGAGTTTTTTGCCGAGGCTAAGTTTAGCTATTGGGATCATTTCAGCCGCCTTCGGGATGGGAATTTTTGGTTTTGATCTTCTGGATGACGTTGGCGCCACAGTAAACGAGGATGCCGCCGACCGTCGCGCCGCAGAAGAAGGTGGCAAAGCTGAACGCCATTTCGGTGCGGCTGTGGAAAGCCAGGGCGATGACCAACCACTGGGGCAGGATGATGCCCAGGAGCAGGGCGGTGAATTTACGGCCGCCGAGGTGATCATACCATGGCCAGTCGGCCTTCGTGGGGCTGCGGCTGATCAGGGTAAGGATGATGCCGGCGAGGATGCCGAGCAGGGCGATTAAAAGGTAGATCCACATAAAGCCTCCTTTGGAGCAAATGCCTAAATACCTAAAATACCTAAAATACCTAAACCCCGAATATCACTTAAGATAGAAGACCGCGGGGGTGATTTTGAGCCCCACGTCGGTCTCGTGCACGGTGTCGACTTTCGCCGTATATTTGCCGGTGAGCCATTCGATCGTGGTTTGCACTTTGTACCAGTATTTGCCGGCAACCGGCGGGTCGAGCGGTAATAGCGCGGCGGCATCGACTTTTTTGGTGCCGGCACGGTCGGTGACGGTGATTTTCAGGGTGGTCGGGTCGATGTAACCGTAACTGCCGTAGGGCACATATTTCTCAACCTCGACCTCGAGAATGAGCGATTGCCCGCGATCAATTTCGTCCATAGTTGTCTCCTATTTTTCTCCCTCGGCCCGGGCAATGACCCGGAACAGAGGTTTTGCCGTGATTGAGGTTTCAATGGTAGGTTTGGCCCTCAGCGTGATCCGGAATAGAGGATGTGCGCGGACAATGACGTCGAGGGTGCCGGTCTGGAAGGGCAAGCCAATGATGACCGTGGGATCGAGCAGGGCGGCGATCGCCGATGCCGGGACCAGAATAACACCGCTGAATAATAATGAAGGGTCCTGGACCGCGGCAATTGCCGATGCCGGCGAGGGGATGATGACGAGCGAGCCGAGGATGACCGAGGGGTCGATGATCGAGGCGAGGGCTTCGACCGGCGAGGGGATGATGACGATGTTGCCGAGGATGGCTACGGGGTCGAGAACCGAGGCGATCGCCGATGCCGGTTGCGGCGCGCTCAAGGTCGAGCCGAGCATGGTTGCGGGCGAGACGATGGCGGCGACTGCGAATGCCGGTGAGGGGGTGAGGGCGATCGAACCGCCACCGGGGATGAAAGGATCGGTTACCGAGCCCACGGCGGCGGCGGGCTGGGCAGTGATGACGAGCGAGCCGAGGATGACCGAAGGCGAGACGGTCGAGCCGATTGAAGCAGCCGGGGACGGGGTTATTAGCAGAGATGACTGGATTACTGCGGGAGCGACGGTACTTGCAGTCGCGTTGGCGGGGTTTGGGGTGAGCGAAAGCGAGCTGAGAATGACCGAGGGGTCGATTTTGCCGGCAATTGCCTGTGCCGATGCCGGAGTGAGTGAGAGTGAGCCGAGGATGACCGAAGGCGAGACGGTTGAGCCGATTGAAGCGGCCGGGGACGGGGTCAACAGCAGAGAGCCCTGGATGACACCGGGATCGACTTTGCCGGCGATTGCCGATGCCGGGTCCGGGGTTATTTCAACACCGGCGGCGCCGATCTGAACGGTCGGGTTGACAGTCGCGGCGATTGCCAAGATTGGCGAGGGGGTGATGGCGACCGCACCGAGGATAACCGCGGCGATCAGGCTGGAGACTATTGCCGAAACGGGCGCCGGGGTGACTACTACCGGCGCCGGGGTGTAGGTGCCCTCGGTCCAGATGTCCGGCATGGAGATTCCGATACCGTCTTCACCCTTAACGCGGTCGAGATTGACCCTAACCTGAACGAGTGTTAAATCCTGGTTGGCGTCGAGAGCGATCTGCGCCGTTGCGTATGCCGCTGAAGCATTGGCGCCCAGCGCCAAAAGGTCATACCAATTCGCCCCGCCATTCTTCGTGTATTCAATGCCCCATCGGTCGTCAATGAATGTCCCGGTTGTTTTCCACTTCAATTTCAGTAGAGTTGCCGTATACGTCTGACCTTTCGTCGCCCAGGTATGGAATGTTATGACCGGGAAGAAATCAATGATGATGGTCGTTCCAGCTGTCGTTTCATCGCCTGCAGTCGAAGGGAAATCATAACAATTCGCCGGATTGACAAAATGCCCGATTAAACTGTCGTCAGTGAAGGTGGTCGGTTTTTTGACTTCGATTGCCATCTATGTCTCGATGAAATACGGGCACGGTTCATCCCGGAACTTGCGTCCGTATTCGGGCAAATAAAGGTACGGTGTCCGGCAACAAGCACCACAGCCGTTGCACGCACCCTTTCTAATGCCCCCTGGCGTGAAATAAAACCCACACTCGGTATATTCCTCGATTTCATGAGCCTGGCGGGGAAAAAGCGCGCACAGCGACGGCCGGTTAGCGTACCTCGAACAGATGCCCGAAGTCATTTTATTTGTTACCCTTGGTCAGCCCCGCTTTGACCCGCGCGGCGTAGAGGTCGAGTTCGGCATCGGGCATGTAGCCGCCGGTCTTGGGGTGGAGCGTGTCGTTGTGCACCCGCGCCACGGACAGGTCGATCGCGCGCAGCTGGCGGTATTCTTCCTGCCAGAGGATCCGCGCCGCGGCGTCCTCGGCCGTTTTGAGGGGGAAGTTGCGGTCGATGTATTTGGATTCGAGCAGGCGGAGATTGAGCGGCACACCGAGCAGGAACATGAGGTCCTGGGTCATGATCTTGCGGATCGTTTCGAGCCGCAGCGGGTTGAGCAGGGATTCGCTCCAGCCCAATTCACGAAGATAGTGAGGGACGGCTTTTTCCATGTCGATATGGATAAATTTGCCCTTGGGCTCCTCGACGAGGGTGGCGAAGAAGGGCAGGTTTTTGATCCGGTCGAGCCGGGTTTCCATGCCTTTGATGGCGTCGTTATTTTTCATTGGTGCCTCCGCGGTTATGTTTCGTTGATCCGGATCTCGCAGTCCTGAAGGGTGAGGGTCTGACCGTCCGAGACGGTGCGATCCGAGACGAGATCGAAGTACTGGTAGAGTTCCCGGTCGGCGACGGTGGCGTTGTCGTCGGTCAATGCCGAGTATCTTGCCCCGCTGCCGCTTAAGGGGATGGGGCCGCCGGAAGCGGTCCAAACGATGTCTTTGATCTGAACGTAGGCGCGGTTATTGCCGTCATCCTCGGTCCAGACGTCGAAGTCGGTCGCACCGGGGGTCAACTGGTACCCACCGGCGGTATAACCGTTGCCGGCGGCGATCTGGGTATGATCGGCCACGACGTTGGAGACCGAAGACGGCGCGGTCGCTGAGGTGAAGAGGATCATGTAATAGTTCGTCGGGACCGACGAGCCCCGGAACATGAGACCGAGGCTAAAGTATTTGCCTCTGTTTGTCCAACCTGGCATAGTTACCTCCTTGAAATCAAATGCCTAAATACCTAAATGCCAAAATGCCTAAAATTACGGCGAGGAGCAGGCCGGCGTTGTTGGCGATGAGATCTTTCCAGGAAGCGCCGACCTTTCGCGCCGAGTCGTACATTTCCCAGATGATGCCAACCACTTCGCTGACCAGGCAGGCGAAAACGATCAGCAGCCAGTGAGTGCCGCCGAAGGCAAGCCAGGGCAGCAGGAAGCCGCCGGCAAACACAATGCCGAAGTGCAGGGCGAAATGAAATGCCTTGTCCCTGCCTTTCCAGCCGTCGTCAATCCAGGTGATCGGCGGAAAGCCGAACCGATTAAGAAAACGATCAATAATGGTTATCACTATTCGTCTCTCCGCCAGTTGTAGCCATCCGATGTTAATTTTGATGTATCCGCAGGCAAGCAATGAACAGTAATGTTATCGGTAGTAAGAAAGTTCCACGATAGGCCAGATGTCGGTGCGGTCGTGCCTTTAAACGAAAATGTGATAATGCTATTCGCCGTAACGCCCGGGATAGCAAGTGTATCTACTAATTTCGTACCAGAGAAATTCGCCGATCCGCTTATTCGAGGACCAGACATGCCTTTTGCTGTTATGTATAGAGTATCATTATTTATCGGATCGACAATGCACCACCTGTCCAAACCTCGGCCATATTCTGGCCCGAAGATCCTGATATCCGAACTGTTATTATGTTCGACTCGCCCCATCATGACATTGTTCGAAATCCACCCATGAGTGGCATAACTCAGGAGAATTGAGGTCGGATATTGGTAGTAGTCGATTACATTGCCCATGACATAAAAGCTGTCGGATCGGGCGATGCCGATTGTGGAGCTTCCTGTTTCATTCGTGTTGTCACCGCGGAATACATTGCCCGTTATGAACAGACCCTTTATGCGCGGCGCTCCGACATCAGTCCCAATGGTTAAACCTGACGCCTGATTTCCGTAGACAAGATTGTCAGCGAATGTTATCCAGTCTGAATTGGCATATATCTCCAATGCCGCCAAATTACCGTAAAACACATTATTCCGATAGACAATATCCGAATCATTCTGGCACTGAGTCCCGTTCATCTTATTCCATCTGAAGAAGCAATCGGTAATAAGAATCGACCGGCAATCCTGTGTGAGCAGGCCATGATTATAGGCGCTGTCAAAATAGCAGCTCTGGAATTGACAGATACTGGAGTATGTCATACTAATGATGGTGGACCCGCCGCCAGTAGCCCAGCCGCCACGATTGCCGTGGAATCTGATATTGCGGACAATGACATTCGCAGTATTGGGAGACGAATACGGGAACGATATAATATTCCTCTGTGTCGTGTAGCCATCGGCGAGCTTCAGCACCGTCCCGTATCCCTGCCCCTCGAGAATGATATTGTCTTTAGCGCCGTTGATGATGATCGGAGTGCTGCCCGTGATTGAGAAGTTCCCCTCGGTCAGTATTACCCTGCCGCCGCCGTAAACGGCGACCGTGTCGATCGCCTTCTGGATTTCCACTTCATCATCTGTGCCGTTGCATACAAAATCAGCACCAGCCTTGCTCTTCGGCCTTGCATCGCTGGCTGCGACAATAACTGTTGCGGTAGATGCGCCACCTCCACCCCCGGCATGCGCCGTGACGTAGTTTGTGAAACCAACATACGTTGTGTCTATTTTACCAGCAGAGTCAGCGAACGCCGGGACAAAAGCAGCAAGCGAATCGCCGATGTAGCCCTGGGCGTCAACGCGCACCTCTTCACACGAATCGTGCACTGCTGCCGCGCCAATACTTCCACCTTCGATGGATGCCGCGACATCGACTATGCCATCTTTGTCAATATCATAGACCTCCTTTGCCATATCGCCGCCGCCGGATCTGCCACAATCGAACGGGGCGCGGGCGTCGATGTTCCCGGATTGAGCGACGAGCGTGGTGCACAGCGCAATTAGTAGAAAAATGAATTTTGAGTTTTTCACGATTACCCCCTTATTCTTCGATCATCTGGAATTCGTACCAGTAGCCGGGGCGCCAGAGGTAAAGTTTGACCCAGATGCGGGACGAATCGCCGTGATCAGTGGCGTGCGAGGTTGCAAGGATTTTGGTGTAGGGCGCTACCGGGACCTGGACGGTACGGTAATGCCAGAGAGTGTCGGAGAGGCGCATGATGGTCGAACCGGTCTCTGCGCCGAGGGTGTCCGAGGCAAGAGCAAAGGTGTCGGTCTTTGCCATGGCGCCCTTGAACCAGAGCCGGAAGTCGATTGAATCCGGGGTGAATTTCTGGGTGGCTTTGACCCAGATACCCATGTACGACCAGTGACCGCTATGGATAATGGACGAGGTAAGAGTCGTATTTTTCGGCAGGGTCGTGCCCGACCACAGGTTGTGGGTACCGGGCCCGTCAATGATCGTTTGCCCGGCAAGCATGCACAGGGCAACGAGTGAAGCGATGAATATTTTTTTCATGATTCCTCCTTTGCTAACATAGACATTCCACCTATAATTCATTTTCCACATACTTCATTATGTTCCGTAATCCATCGGACGATATTTTGATGGAAATACTCTACTCCCACCCTTAGACTCTTTGATGCGGTCATCCGATGGAAACATCCTAACTTGCTGCATCAAGAACCCCACATCAATGAACAATTTAGTGGGGGTTGACAAACATCTCATTATACCCGCGTCAAATTCTTGTCCATTGTCATAATCAGCCATTATTCCGTCCTTACCCAGTTTCTAACAGATAGATGATAATACTGAGTGCTAACATCGGCGTTGATTCTCATCCATGTTCTAACCCCATCAGTCACCGTAGTCCCATGTGATTCTATGTCCTCGAGATACCCCATCATTAAAACATCTGGAAACCTCGCTCTAATGCCAGCATTTTCGGAACCGGCAATAACAGGAGAACTCGATGCCCACAACGGGCACATAAATCTCTTATCGGGTTTTGCGGAATATGTCAAACCACGAGGAACACCACTGGAAAGAGTAATGCTTTGTGCTATGTAACAAAGACCATATCCTGGTTTATTCGGCGTTCCTGACAAATCTTTGAGCATCGTGAACTGAAAAGAGTTGTTGTTATCGTTAGTCGGAAGTGGGGTTCCTCGATAAGTTGTATCTGCACAAATCAAACATTCATCATCTTCGTTGAAGGGTTCAAGTAATCCAGTAAAATTAAGTGCTGCATTATATCCAACGCTCCTGTAATCAGTGAAAATCACCACATAAGTATCATCGTAGGAAAGTTTGAAGTCTCCCAATTCGTCACCTGCGACAGAAGAAGCACTATTGCGAATTAAATGACCAGTATTCAATTTTGGGTTAGGCATAGTGTGACCTGCCGTATCCCATGTTCCCACCTGGAACTGAATCCATCTTTTGGTCCCAAGTGCATCAAGGAACATAAATATATCAAACTTTGAGGTCGGGTTGCGTATTACCGCATAGCCAGCATCCGGACAACTCCATCCACCAGTGCTGATCATTTCAGTTTGGATTGTTGCAATCAAAGTGTCTACCGAAACATTGGATGTTTCTTTCCAGTACATTTATACCTCCTTTAAGATAACACTATCCCGCGAATAACAATATCAAAATCCGCGGAAACGTCATCAATCATGCCCCTGTTGTAGATTTTGACATACAGAGTATTAGCGGTGTCCAGCTTGAGAACACTATTCGGGTTGTCTATCAGTCCGCGAGGTATACCAACCGTCGTTATAGCCTTAACCTGGAACACACACTTGGTTAAGGCACTATCCTCATATATCTCAACATCAAACTTGACACTACCATTGTAGACATCCCCCGCTCCCACCACCTTTACAAAACCAAGTAGTAGGTTGGTCACATTAGGAGACATAACAATTTCAGTAGTTGTAGAACCACCCAATGTAACCGTCACGTCTGTTTCTATTCCCTCAGTATAGATCATACCTCCACCTCCCCCAGACAACTCGCTGGCGTGCATACCGTCCACCGTATCAGCATCGATACCGTTACCATGCCCGGCATTGAGATTGGCATTGGGGAGGTTGATGCCGTCGTTCTGATCGAGCCGGAGTTTGCCGGCGGTAGCGGATTCGAAACTGAGGCCGGGGAAGTCGGATTGGATCAGATGGAATAAAGCATGCGAGGCGCACTTGGCATCGGAGATTTTGGAATGGCGTTTGCGGTCTTTGGATATCATGTTACGATCGGCTCCCAGGGCATGGGCAGGTCGAGGTCGGCGGTGGCGGCGAATTTGGTGTTGGAGACGTTGTGCACCGCGCCATAATTGGCGGTGCCGGCCCAGGACGGCTCTTTGGTGTAGCGGCATTCCGACATTTTGAGCAGGGCGGTGGCGACGTCGGTGTAGATGCAGGGCGTCGAGGTGTGGCCACAGAAGATCGAGTCGAAAACCGAGACGTCCCAGTTGGAGCCTTCGCACTGGACCAGTCCGGTCGCAACCGCGCTTGCCGATTTGTTTTTGATGATCGAGTTGTTGAGAATCGATAACTTGAGAGTCGAATTGGTACCGCCGAGCTCGATGACGTTGTCGTCAAGACCCTGGGTGAGTTCCATGTAGCAGTGGTCGATGACGACGTGGTAGATCCAGCCGATGATGTCGAGCACTTTCTGGGCGCTGGTGTATTTTTGCAAAAAGATGCAGTCTTTGAGCCGGAGCGTTTTGCGGTAGGCGGTGATTTCGTCGATCGCCAGATCGATGCAGTCTTTGGCGGTCTCGGTGATCAACATTACGTTCTCGATATTTTCGATGGGCATCCAGGGGCTGCCGGTCGAGCGGATGATGTTGCCCTTGATCACGACATTCTGGAGACCGAGAATATTGAGCGAGAATTGTTTGCCGGTGAGATCGATCTCGCCCTCGTTGAAGACACCTGGGCACATGAGCGCGGTGTAGGGATTCTTTTTGTCTTCGGGCAGGTCGCCGATCATCGAGGACAGACTCGCGTAGTGGCCGCCCTCTTTGGCGATGATGCGGACGTATTTCCAGTCGATCTTGCCCTGGAGCACGGCCTGCAGGCGCGCGCCGGGCGTAGGAAAATCACCGGAGAGCTCGGCCATGTAGGATTCGACTTCGGTGATACCCTTGAGCCGGCCGTCAGCCAGGTTGATCGCTTTGGAGATGAAGTCTTTGAGGGTCGGGAAGTCGCCGGGGTCGATGATGCTTTTGTAGTCGGTGATAACCGCGGCGAGGTCGGCCGGATATTTTTTCGCCGGCGTATCGTCCAGGGTTTTGGGCGTGGTGCAGTGCTGGCCGGTGACATCGACGCCGCGCATTTTTGCCTTGACCGTGACCGTGACATCGTCGCTCGACATTTTTGCCGGCAGCACGCAGATGTTACGGTCGGAAAAGATCCGGCGGTGGTTTTTGTTGGCAAAGTCGGGCGTGGTGCCGTCATCGGTGTAGCAAATCTCGATACCGCAGATCTTATCCACGTATTCGGATTTGATCGCCCAGGAGATGCGGATGCCGTCATCGTCGGCGGTGATCACGGGATTGCCGTCAAGCAGATCGGCACAGGTATCCGGGATCTGCTTGGCACCGCCGGCAATGATGTCGGCACTGTCAAAGGCGGAGAGGTTGCCGGCTTTGTCCACGGCGCGGATTTTGATGCGATATTTGACGCCGGGCGTAAGGTTCTGGAAGGTGATGTCGGTGCGCGGGTCGGACGCCGAGTATCTCACCTTGCGGTCTTCGCGCTTGTCCAGTTGCTCGACATCGGCTTTGGAGAGCGGGATGAGGAATATCTCGTAGCCGGCGAGGCCGGAACCGTAGTCGACCGAAGCATCCCAGGCGGCTTTGAGCCATGCCAGGCGCTCGGCACGAGCGACGTAGTTGTCGGCGTAAACCGGGACGCCGGTATCGCCCATGATACCCGAGGTGAGGGTGAGATTCGCCGGATCGGTCGGCGGTGTGGTATCGCCGGATGCCGGTTTGTAGACCGGGTGGGTGCGTTCCTCGAAATAAAGCAGGTTGACGCCACCGATGACCTTGACGTTGCCGAGCACGATATCGCCGGCCTCGTAGGTTTCGGCGACGGTGAGTTCGTAGTCGTCGAAGATGCGGGTGTCGTAACTGACGCCGCTCGAGTAGGCGTTGCGTGGGGTATCGGTCGTGAATTTGTGGCTGAGGATGACGTAGTTGTTGCCGCCGGAGGTGTTGAGAATATCGACGAACTGCATCTCGGGGTTGGTGACGCGATTGCCATCCTGGTCGCGTGCGGTGCCAGGGTCAACGGCGACCACGGTCGAAGGATAGTCTTCGGGAGCGAGATCGAGCCCGGAGACGATGCAGGGCAGTTCCTCAAAATCCTGGATATCTTCGAAATGATCCTGTTCAACGCCGTTCAGCTCGGCTTTGTGATCGTCGTGATAGAATTTGTCATTGCCGGCTTCGGCGTGGTTACGGTTAAATTTGGTGGACATATTGCTCCTTTCTAAAACCTATCATAAGACTTCCTTTTTTAAATTGTAGTAACCGGTGCCGGGGTCTTCGACAAGCCAGAGGATCAGCGTGGCGAGCTTGACATTCTGCAGATCCGAAGCGATGGTCGCGAGCTGGGTCGGAGATAACCCGGGTTCGATCACGAATGAAGCGATCATGGTATGGCGGTAATCGTAGCGCGGCGTACCCCAGGTCAGGGGCCAGGTCGGGATCTCGGCGTAGTGCTCGGCACGCAAGGACGGCCGGGCGATCTGGGTCGCCTCGATCGCGTCTTTGATCGATTCAACGGTGAGGGTGCGCTGTAGGTCGCGGAAGGCAACGAGGAGCCGGGCGCGGTAGGTGTCGTCGGTCTCACCTTCTTCGAGGATGCGCGCGCAATCAAGTACTTCACCCCAGCGGTCGAGCTGGGTGCCGGTCGCATACGAGATGAAGCGGGAATCATAGACATCGTTCAGCGCGCCGATCGAATCCTGGAGAGTCTCGCGGATCGCCCGCATGAGATAGCCGAGTTTGACCCCGGCCCACTTCATCGGAAAGCGGTTGGTGAGAATACGGAAATCAAAACTATATCTCATAGCGCGGTTGCGGTTTGTTCCTCGACCGTCTTGACCAGAACATCGATGCCGCAGATGTTGTGGTCGTCGCGCTCGAAGTAGTTCTGGATCTCAGCGAGAACGTCGTCGGGTACCGGGTGATTATGATAGCTGACCGTGATGTCGACCGAATTGAGCGCGCGCAGCCCGGTCTGAACCGCGGCGGTGGTGACCTCGTCGAAGTTGGCGATCACGGTATCGCTAAACCACTGTTTGGTGCCGACGCCTTTCTGCCGGTACATGCCGAGCACGGTCTTGCGCGCGTTGGCGGTAGTCGGGCTGTCCCAGACCAAACCCCAATCTTCGTACATCCGGCGCAGTGCTTCACGGTCGGCGTAGGTCGCGAAGATGTTCCAGTAAAGATACTCGAGGGTCACGTAGACGAGCCGGATCGCGGCCGCGGTGACGCGCAGGATCGCGCGCATGATGCCGCCCGGCTGCCAGTTGGTGATCTGGGGCAGATACGCCTCGATGCGGGTTTTGAGAATGTAGTAAATTTCGGATTCCGTTTTAAAGGCTATCATTTAACCTCCAGAATTAGGGTTACGGGCTCTTCCCTGCCCACAGGAAGGAATTCGACTTCGATCTGGCCGGATGCCAGCCGGACCTCCCAGGAATCCCGGACGATGCGCGATTCGCGCTTAAGAATCTCGATGACGTCTTTCTTGAGTTCGACCATTTTGATCGCCTCATCGGGCATGTTGACGTATTCCGGGATCTTCGAGCCGAAGAGGAATTCGAGCGCCCAGGAGTAGAAGGGAATGCGGATCCGGTTGTAGAGATCCTGCACCAGGACGTCGATATCCGTGGCCAGGGCGAGATCGCCTGCTTCGATGATGAGATCGTCGTCGGCGTATTTCAGATCGCAATCCACGATATCGATCATACTACACTCCTTCGATCCAGCCGGCGCCGGGCGGCATACTTCCGGTTACCGGTCCGCCGGTCGGCGTGTTGAGCATGCCCGGAATGGCGGTGAAACGCATCCGCTCGAGCAGCGCCGCAGCACTGGCGGCGATCGCCTCGATGCCGTCGACGACCTGTTCCTGGCGCTCGCTCTCACCGGTGAGGTTGCCGGTATCATCGTAGTCTTTGTACGGGTAAGGCTGGGTCATGATCGAGGAAGGCCCCAGGTAGATGCAGCCGAGCGAGGCGCTGATTGCTTGCTTCATGGCTTCAAAATAAGGCTGGCCGCGGGCGGGATGGGCAGGCATGTCATTTCTCCGTAAAGTGATCGTCGCTTAGAAGATCGCGGGTCGGCGGCGGCATCGGTGTGGAAGAGAGCTGACCGGGAGCGGTGCAAATAACTCTCAGTTGAGAAAGATACTGGAGCAGTTTGCCGCCCAGGGCAAAAGGTTGGGATGATTGCGCCGAACCGATTTGAACGCCCTGCGGTGTCATCGCGACCTGATGATCGCCCTGGTCAAAGAGGATCTTCTCGCCGCTGCCGTCGAGATGGATCATCATGCCGGACTGGTTCTGAACCTGGACGTTGTCCTTGACCCGGATGTCGGCGTCGCCTTCGGTGATGACCAGGACATTACCCTGGGGATCGACGACGCATTCGAAGATGTCTTCGCGCTTGACGATGATCTTCTGCCAGCGCTGGCAGCGCGCGAGAACCGGCAGCTCGGTGAGCCCATCGAGAAAAGTGACGAGACAGGGCGAATCGATTTCCGGGATGACGATGATGCCGAAGTCGTCGGCGAAGTTGTAGACGCGCAGGGGCACGTTCTCGAGCACGGGAATGTTGTCTTTGTCGGGCTGGACCCGGCAGTAGTAATTTTCTTCATCGGTGCTGAGCACGGTGCCGTGGATGAGAGTCATCTTTTGATCAGGCAAGGACACTGCCACCTCCCGGGTTGACATCGCTCCCTCCGATCGATATTTCCATTTTGTAGCCGCTGTCCGGCGAAATTTCATGAATGACCTGATCAATAAAGTAATGACCGCTGCGCTCCTGCTTGTCCGGGTCCTCGATCTTGATCTTCATCGAGTGACTGACGAAAGGGTTGCCGAACGCCTTGAAGGTCCCGTAATAACCGCTGACCCGGGATTGGGCGATCTCTTGTTTGGCGAATTTGCGCGCCTGGCCGATCGCGCCGTTGACGCTCGATTCATTTTCCGGGTCGAAGTCCATCTGTAAGTTGTAGAGCCGGGACGGGTCGCCCGTGCCTTCGGTAATCTTGATCGAGTTGCCGCGGAATTTGCCGTCGGTGACGTAAACGATCGCCTGGTTCACCGGCGAGGCGGTGCGGTACTCGAGTTGGGATTCGATCACGTTGAGACCGAAACGGTAAAAATAGATAGGAAGATTCGGAGAAACGGAATCCGGTAGACCATAAGGCTTGCCGAAGTAGATCTTGTGCGTGGTCGGGATCAGGAAGTAATCCCAGCCGATCTGCGCCAGGTCCTCGAGGGCTTCGGCCGCGGTCTGCATTTTCCAGTAGAAGTGCTGCTTCTTTTCCCAGGTGTCCGGGATGAGCGGGGTGAAACCGCAGAATTCGATGACGCCGCGCGCGATCGAATCGGCGGTATCGAAGTAGGACTGGGTATTACGTTTTTCCTTGAAGGTCTTGAAGTAGTCTTCGCAGACCAGCACCGGTTCGTTTTTGGGCGCGAGCCGGGAGATGAAACCCTTGAAAACCGCGGCGCTGCCGGCCCGGTCGCTGCCGAGCACGACCGCGATCTCGTCGTTCTCATGAAAGAGTTTGAGCGAATCGAGTTTGGGCAGGGTGAGCTCGCAGACGTCACAGGGCATGAGCCGCGCCTGGGTGACTTTGCATTTGGCGAATTTGGTGATCCGGTAGTTTTTGCCCGCGGCGGTCTTGACGTAGATATCGGCGGAAGGGATGATGATCATGGCTTCCTTGTGAAACGGTGAAACGGGGAAATGGGGAAACGGGGATTTTTCTCCCACTCTCCGACGCCCCGGTTCTCCGGGTCTCGGATGACCGCGGGTTGGCGCGGGCATCTATTTAGTGGCGCGGTGTGTAGCATAGCGGCGCATCCTTTCGGCGAGTAGTAAATTTTTCGCAATCGCCCGGGCGGGCAGCACGATATCGATATCGTCATTGTCGTCGGCAAGGTCGAGGTCGTTGCGCGCCTTAACGCGATGCACGTAGGGCAACAGATGATAGTCGGCTTCGCTGAGCCGGCGCGACGCAACACGGTCGCGAAAGGCATTGATCAACGACTGAAAGAGTTGGTTCACCTCGCACTCCTCGGCTCACGAACCGGCGAACCGGCGAAACGGTGATCCGGTGATCCGGCTCCGATTCTCCGACGCGCCGATGCTCCGGGTCTCGCAGTTATGATCATCGGGTAGCACTCCGGGCTGTCGGGGCGAGGATACGATCGCCGGTCTCGAGCGCGGGGATGGTGATCTGCATGCCGGGCTGGAGATCTTCCGGGTCGTCGCCGATCGCGGCGCGGTTGTGATAATAAATGATATCCCAGAGCGCGGCATCACCGTAGTAGTATTCGGCAAGATACCAGAGATCTTCATCCTGATTGAGGATGTGTAGTATCATGGCTCACTCCGCTCGCCATCGGACAAAAGCATAGAGCATGGGGCATGGCGCATAGTGTGATTATGCCCTTTGCTCTCTGCCCTTTGCACTATGCTGTTCACGCTTCCTCCTTGAGGAAGAGGTTGATGTTGTCGGTCTCGGTGATCTCGTCTTCGGCAATCTCGGACATGAGTTCGAGATAGAAACGATAATGCCCGGCCTTTGCCGGGTGCACGTCGAGCCCCATGATCACGACTTTGAAGATGCCGAGTTTATTGAGGATCCCCTCGGGTTCGGTCGGACCGCCAAAAGGCAGATCGAACGCCTGGTCGATGCGGCGTGCCGCAGTACCGAGGATGTTGGTCGCATAGTCCTGGCTGACGTCGGAGATCTCCAGGGGGCCACGCAGCGCGGTGAGCTTGACGAGCCGGGCGATGAAATCGAGCGCGTTGACTTTTTTGTTGATGCCGCAGATCTTGGCGCCGACGCCGGAATCGACGTTGCCGATAGTACCCTCGATGTTGATCCGAAAATCGCACAACCCGAAATCTTCCTTAACGCTGAAGTCGGCGCCGAAGATCTCGGTGATCACGATCTTCTTGCGCAGGCCGAGCGTGACATTGACCGGCACGATGAATTCGAGGTCGCCGAGTTTGAGCAGGACCTGAGGCATGAAAAGAACCTGATTGCCCTGGCGGAATAGAAGTTCGAGGGGGCCGATCATGGGGTCACCGGGGCGAGAGAATGACGCCGGTTCAGTTCATCCAGAACTCTGGCGAGTTTTTCCGGCGTGAGTTCCAGGGCATGGATCTGGATCGAGTCGCGCTCATAGTGGATGGTGTAGTAGTAGTTATGGAATTCGGGGCGGGTATCGGCGGTGATATTGTAAGGCGTGGTCAGGCCCAATTCGTCGGGTGCGGGCGGTTTGGGAAGCTTCGGTGGCTTGAGAAGCTCGGGCTGTTTGATTGCCGGGTATAGATGTTCTTTGACGAATTTTTCATGGGCGGAGAGAAATTCCACGAGGGCTTTTTGACTCTCGGGCACCGGGAAATCCCCGAACGCTCTGCCCCAATCCCGCTTGAGACGTGCCGCGAATTTTGTAGTATACCCGCCTTCCTTTTCCAGATTTTCCCGGATGTTTTTGATGAACTCGAGCTGATTCTTGTAATTTTTTATTTCCTCCGGGGTTAATCCGGCGGCCGGGACAGAGGGGGCAGAAGGCACACCTTTGCCGATCATTCGCTGGGAGGTTTTGATCCGCATTTCAAGTAACTTCCGGGCTTCTTCGGCGGTTTCCGGAGCGAGACCGCTCATGGTCTTTTTCCAGTCCCTGATAAAACGATCGGACAGCCCTTCTTTTTCCAGTATCGATAACAGATTTCGATATTCCTTGAGCTCTTTCTTCCAGATTTCCCCGGTCTCGATGTCTCCAACCGCTTTTGATATCCCAAGCAATTTATCGAGAATGTTTTGCAACCAATTGTCCAACCCGGTAGCGTCACGAATCGCCTCGCCGATCTTCCAGCCGGCAAAGGCAGCGGCACCAAGGAGCCCGATCTTACCTAAAAGACCGAGCGTACCACCTAGTGGCAGCCCCAGTGCCGAGAGGTGACCGGTCAGCGATATGATGCTGACGATCGCCTGCCCGGCCATGCCGGTTAAAACCAAAGCACCGCCGCCGGCAAAGGTGAGCGCGCTGCCGATCAAAAGGACCTGCCCGGCAATTTTCGCCAGCTCCGGCCGTTTCTGCAGAAGCTCGAAGATCGGTTTCGTGAATTTGATGACCTGCACGATGGTTTTCTTGATCGCGTCGTAGATACCCAGAAAGAGATCCCGGACGACCTTTGCCCATTTTTCGACCTCGCCCGTATCCCACAGCTTCCTGATGTCTTCGTATAATTTGGCAAGATCCGGTTTGATCACGTCGATTATGGGCGCGCCGATCATCTCCCTGAATTTCCAGAGATAACTGCGTAAACCCTCGATGTACGCCGGTATTGTTTCGGCTTTTGCCTTCATGCCCCCTTTGTACATGGTGACAAGATATTTTTCCAGGGCTTTACGGAATCCTTCGAGGTCGCCTTTGCCCTTCCAACCCAATTCGCGCAATGCATCACCGGTGATGCCGAAACTCTGCTGTAAGATTTCCATGGCGCCGGCGCCGCTTTTCATGGCCTTGGCCACGCCATAAACCGCGCTCGCAAGGGGTTTACCCATTACCGCCGCCATATCGCCGGCCATGCCGAGATATTTTTTGGCATCCAGTCCAAAACTGCGGAACATCACGGTAGCTTCAATGATGTCCTTTAACGCATAAGGGGTGACATCCTCGAATTTCTTCGCCCAGTCAAGCTCTTCTTTGGCTCTTTCGGCACTCCTAAAAAGGGTGGTCAGGGTGAGTTCGTACTGCTCGGCTTCGGTCGCCGCTTCGATAAACCCGCCGGCCATTTTCTTGAACGCGAACAGAACCCCGCCGCCCATCGCCATCATCTGGGCACCGACCAGGTTGAGCGACTGGAAACTCTCGCGCAGGTTGCGCATTTTCTCGACCCGCTGCTGGAATTGAGCGACTTTCTCGTCGGCGAGCCCGGCGTTTTCCTTGATCCGCTTGAGATCCTCGGCGAGCTGGCGCATCGAGCCGAGCTCTTTGAGAATCGCGTTTATCTCAATGCCTAATTTCTGGACGTCATCCATCCCGCACTTTCTCCTTTTCGGGGCAACGACATGCGGCCACTTTATTCACGATCCGCACAAAAGCATGAAAATTTACGCGATGTTCGAGGGCGAGATAGTGCGGGATCATTTGGGTTTTCCGTAAAGGCCGCGGTTGACCCCGGCGGCGATGAGATTCGTCAGCCGCTCTTCATACCAGAGGATCTGGGCGTAGGCCTTAAAGAATTCCTGATCGGACTCGGGGATTTCAAACCCGTAGATTTTCATAAGCAGCTCCGCTTCGCTGAAGACATTTTCCTCGACCGCCCGCTTGAAGCGTTTTAGATCTTCTTCAAGTTGACGGTGCCGGTACCGAAAAAATCGGTCAACCGGGTGACGAGTTTGATCGGCAGCGAAGGATCCTTTTCGATGATCGCGGCCAGCTGGTCAGGCGACGGCGCCACGATCAGATCGATCACCAGAATGCAGGCGGCGTCGTAAACGCTCTCGAGCAATTTATCGTAGTAGCGTTTGAATTCGATGCGGCCGGGCTGTTTGAAATAGAATTTCTGATCACCGTACTCGGCTTCGTAAATCTCGCCGTGGCGGTGTTTCAACGCTTTGATCTGTTCTTCGGTCATGCTACACTCCTTTTTTGCTGCGCAAAAAATGATTCAGACGGATTCCCCTCGGTACTTAACCTCGGGACGAAACGAAATCAGATCCAAACAGATTACCGGACGATATCCGCGGCGATGAAGGTCACCTTGACGACGAGTTCCTTGGATGCCTGAGCATGGCCCTCGTCGATGTCGGTGATCACGATGTCGCGGATGACGTCGATCTTGGTCGGCGAGAATTCCTGAACCACATATTCGCGGGGCGGATCGCCTTCGGTCTTTTTCACCTTGTCGGCGCAGGCGACCACGACCTGGAAGGGCGCGTAGTCGTAGACCTTGCGGCCCAGCGCCAGCGCCGGCGCGGCGAATTTATGATATTCGTCGAGGACCAGGGTCATATCGCCTTCGGCCGAGTAGTTGCCAAAACCCACGCCGTAGGGCTTGAAGCCCTGAGCGTATTGCATCTCGGCTTCGCGGCGGTCACGATAGTTGATCTCCTTGACGTTCGCCGCCGGGATGCCGTTGATGTAGATCTTGATATCGCCCCAATCGTGTTCTTGTCCGTTGATTAACATAGTTTCTCCTTTCCGCCGGAGGCGGATAGATTACGGTAGTCTAATGGGACAGTCACCTTCGGAGACATTCCCATTTACGCCGACGCGGCGGTGCCGGTCTTGAGCTGGAAGGTGGCGACGAGCTTTTTCTTGGTCGGGGTCGGGATGATCTCGATCGTGGCGTGAACGATGCCGTTGGTCCAGATGTTGGTGTCCGGGGTGAGAGTCAGGGTGAAACCCATGATGATCTTTTCGTCTTGGAGCGCGACCAGAGGCCGCTCGAGGTCGAGTTTGTAGGCGATCATGTCTTCCTGGGCGACGCCGGGCTCGTTGATGAACGGCATGTTAGCCAACTGGACTCCGGTGATCGCGGCGTCCATGATGCGGCGGTTGCGGATGCAGAAGAAGTCGGAAGTCGCGGCGGCCATCATCCAGTCGTCGGTCGGCACCCGGCCGTAACCGGACCAGTGGCGGCCGGTAACGAAGCGGGCGTCGTTGAGCTGGCTGATGCGGGACAGATCCATCTGATCGTCGTCGGTGTTGTAAGGCTCGATGCCGATACAGTTAGCCAGAACCATCTGGCGCACCCAGCCGATCGACCAGTGCAGCTTTGCTTTTGCCGCTAAGCCGACCAGACAACCGCCGCCGGCACGCACCAGGAGATTGCCCCGGGTGTCGCGGAGCCGGCCGTAGAAGGCGTTGACGCAGACCCGGTTGTGCCGGTAAAGAGCCGAGGAGGCGACCAGGCCGGTGATCCAGGTATCGATATCGGTGTAGTCGGGCGGTTCGGAGTTGACGAGGAACCAGATCGGACGCTGTTCATTGGTCCAGATCTCGTCGGCTTTGGCGCCGAGCGCTGCCCAGACCGTCTCATCACCGGATGCGGTAATGTAGATCATGGGTAAGCCGGTGCCGTTGCTGTCTTTGTAGGCGGCAAGCACATCGAGCGCCGCAGCCAGATCGGTCGAGTTCATCTTGGGCTCGGTGTTTGCCAGAACCCAGATATCCTCGGCGACAAAGGAATCGTCCGGGGTGGTTACGTCGTTGGTGAATTCGATGTAGGTGCCGTCGTCGAGATCGATCTTGGCTTTTGCCGGGGGACCGGGAGTGGTGACGACAAAGGATTTTTCTTCGCTGTAGGTGATGCCGTTGTTGTTGGAGTACTTGTATTTGGCGTCGGCCAGAGCGCCGCCCACGGTGATCAGGAATTTGTGGTTGCGGTCGGCTTTGACGTCGGTGACGTCGGTCTGCAGATCCGCGGTTGCGGTCGCGAGCCCGGTGCCGGTTTTGGTCGGCGTGCCGACGACGTCGGCAACCGAAGCCGCGGCGCGGAGCACGACGATCTGGCGCGCACCGCAGGTCATGGCATCGAGCAGATGCTCGACGAGGGTGCCCATTTCGTATTCCTCGACGACCGCGTTGAGATCGGCCAGGACTTTGGGGACGGTCTCGCCCGCCGCGGCAACGCCGATGACGCCGAAGACGCTGACGTTGAGACTGGGCAGGGCGCCGAGCCCGCCGTCTTTGATGCTGGGATAAAATCCAGGCAGGTCATTGATTGGTGACATTGATCCTCCTATCCGCCTGAGGCGGATTGATTATAACGATGGGATCCGCCTGCCTGCCATGACGGACAGGCCGGGGAGGCGGAAAGATGACAGCGATATTCATTTTAATTGGTGTTTGAGATAATTTTTCAGATTTTTCTCAAACTCGCTTTCGCTCATTGTCTGCCCGGGCGCGGTTTTGGCAAAGAGACAGAATGCCTCGAGCAGGTAGGGTTTGGTTTTCGATTTAAGGAAAAGACCCCGGACCGTAGCCGAAGGACCGGCTTTTCCGCCTGAGGCGGACGCGGCGGGTGCGGCCGCGGGTTTGTCCGCGGCTTTACCTTTGTCGCCGGCAGTACCGGCCCTGGTGTCTTTGCCGCTTTCTTTTTCGTTCATGATTGACTCCTTTTAAGTTAGCACGACTTTGCAAACCAGGGCGTCTTCCCGGCTGGAGTAGATGGCTCCCTGATAGGTTATTTCCAGGGCGCCCTGGATTAGATCGTTCTCACGTTCGAACTCGCCCTGGATCCAGCGCGAAGGACCCGGCGACTGGCGGATCGCCTGCTCGCCGTCGGTGACGAAACGGTCGACGAGCAGTTTGGACAACTGGTCAAAATAACCGCCGGTTGCGAACAATTCTTTTTTGGTCTTAGCCCAGATCGCAGCGCGCAGGCGCAGGGTGATCGCTTTTTCCTTGGTGATGTTTGCCCGGAGGGCAAAGGTCTGCCAGGCGTAGGTGTCGTCAGCCACGACCGCGCCGCCGACCTCGAAGGTAAAGATGGTGTTGTCGGGGATTGCGATCGCGCCGTCGGCCGGGATGTCCTGAGGCGTCGAGAATTCGCCGTCGTTCTGCTTGAGCCGGTACTGGGGATAGGGTTCGGTGCCGATAATACCCGAGGTTGTGATCTCGAGTAGGAAGGTGTTGTTGCCCTCGTGATCGCCGGTGATTGCGTAGGTCGCGGCGCCGGTGCCGAGGTGGGTGATGCTGCCGACCGTGTAGGTAATATAAGTGCGGAACAGGGTGCCGAGCGGGTTCTCGGCGTAGTCGGCAATGGTGATAAGACAATAGGGATTGCCTTCGCTAACACTGGCCTTGATGAAATCGAAGTCCGGCTTTTCGCGCACTAATCGCCGGGGTTGGGTAAAGGGCAGTTCCTCGCTCTCGTTGGTGATCTGTTTGAGATAGTATTCGAGCTGGGTGAAGCAGGGCTCAATCATTTTCTTAAAACCTCTTTGAGCGCGTTGGCGAACATCCGGACGACTTTCGGTTTACATTCATCAAAGGTCGGCTTCCACAGGGGACGTGCCGGGATGTTGGCATTGGGCGCGCCTTCTTCGTGGATGCGGGCGAGATTGAGCACATCGGTGCCGTCGGCCTCGCGGGCCACGCCGCGCTTGACGCCGACAAAGGCGACCAGACCTTCGACGTAGGAAGTGATCGACTGGAAGTAGGTGCCGGTGGCGATCAGGATCTTCTCGGATAAACTTCGCGAACCCTTTCCCCGGGCGGTTTTCTTGCGCGCCAGGTAAGCGGCCTTGAGCCCGGTCCAGCCCAGGTCCTGGTTCCTGAGATGACCGACCGCAGTCGATTCGACTAACTGCGCGGCCTGTGCCGTGGTCTGGCGCAATTCGGCATCGAGCTCACGCTCCATGGTCTCGAGTTTGCGGATGACGCCGGACCAGTTACCATGCAGCATCAGGGCATGACCTCGCGCAGACCGACCTCGTAGCCGAGATGTTCTCCGGCAATGATGATCGGCCGGATTTTGGTGATCCGGTATGTCTTGTCGAAGATGCGGAAGCGATCCTGGGACGCCAGGTCGAGCACCAGCGCGTCGAGATCTTTTTTGCGGATGATCGCGATCGCGTCGAGCAGCAGGTTTTCGCCCAGCGACTCGATGTCGCGGCTGGTGAGCTCGAATTTGATCCGCGAGGGCAGGGTGGATTCGGAATAGGTCGCCGCGCCTTCGTCCCAGTTCTCGTCGTAGATACCTTCGGTGAATTTGAGAAAGGTGATGTCAAAGGTGATCATGCCCATGAGAAATTCCCAGGATGATTTGAGTTTATCCATGGTTCGCTCCGGGGTTATTCATCGCCGGCTTTTTCGATCGTAAAACAGGGCGGGGTGACGGTGGGGTCGCCGATGAGCTTGGACTCGATCTCGCCGAATTCAGCCTGGAGCTGTTTTGTCTTTTCCCTGAGGAACTGGACCCGCTCCTGGTACTGGACACGCACCTCGTCGGCCTGCTCGGCAGCGAGCTCTTCCTGGTAGAGATCGAGCGCGGCGCGGCCGAGTTTGAGCGCGGCGGCAAGCCCGATGTGGAGCTTTTCCATTTCGGTATATTCGGCGCCGGCTTCGTAGCCGAGCGCGACCTGAGCCTCGGCGATCATGCGCAGCGTGATGCCGGGACGCAGCGTTTCGAGTTTAGCTACGGTTACCGAGAGCCGGTCTTCGACGATATCCGGGATCTGCATGCCTTCGGCCATTTTGATACCCCCTATTCGCTCATAAACCCTGTTTAAAAGTGTTTAACCCGATTCGAACCCTATCCCAACACACCCCTGACCATCGACGCGCCATAGCGCAAACGGTGAGGGCTGGGGTTATTCCGGCTTTTCCGTCTTCTCGGCGTCTTTCTTGCCCGTCTCGGGCGGTTTGGCCGGTTTGCCCGCCGGCTTCACATCGACCCGGATCAGTTCGCCGGTATCGAGCTTACGCGCGATGAAGGGCGTGAACGGGACTTCGAACACCTGCCCAGGTTTTTTGGGGTAGAGATCGAAGCCCGAAGAGAAGTCGTGGAACCCGCCGCCGGCTTTGACGATCGCCGGCTTGACCTGGACTTTGATGGTTTTGATCTTATCGCTCATCGTGGCTCCTATTCTGAGAAGTAGACTTTGGTCCAAATCCGCGCCCGGGTACCGTGACCATCACCGCCTGTCCCAGTGCCCGCGGTCGCGTAGATTGTCATGTACGGTGCTTTGGCGGTCGGTAAGGTAATCGCGCGATAATGCCACAAGGTATCGGCAATCCAGATGATCGTGGTGCTCAGGGCCGTACCGGTCGAATCATTGGCAAAGACAAATACATCGGTCGGGCTCAGGGCGTTCTTGTAATAGACCCGGTATTTGGTCGAGTCGGCCGGGTTGGTCGTTTTTACCCAGAGGTGCAGATAGGTGTAGTCCGCGGTTTGGAAGACGGGGGTGGCGGTCTTGGTCACACTGGTAGAGAGGGTGTCGCCGGACCACAGGGTATGGGGACCGGCATTTTCGGTCAGGGTCTGGCTGAAAGCCAGAATGACCAGCAAGGAAAAAAGCAAGCATAGCTTTTTCATGTTACTCCTTTCAGGTTGCTCCTTTTGATTGTCCCCGTTATTTAGAAGACGATGTTGAGGATGCGACCCGCGTTGAGGAAGATCTTGGAAAAGCCGATCACGTCGGAGATGACGACCTGTTCGAATTGCTTGTCGATGATCCTTTCGGCTTCGGTCAGCTGCGCACCGCGCTCGCGCACGATCTCGAGATGGGACTTCTGGTCCCAGCCCAGGATTTTGTCGTCCGGCGCGCTGGGATGGAAGCGCAGGATATCACCGAAGGGCGTGATCATGTTGCCGGTCGCCTGGAAGTTGAAGCCGGCGACGACGTCTTTGAACTCGGTCATCTTGAGCAATTTCTTAACCATTTCCTTGGTGCCGCACATGTGGGTCTTTTCAAAACCGTTGGCCGCGAAGTCGATCTCGAAATCGACCAGATCGTCGTAAGCCAGAACACCGGTCGAAGCCACATTCTGAGAAGGCGCGGGGTTGGAATTGCCGTCGCCGTTGACGAAGACGTCGAGCGCCCATTTGCTCATCGCGCGCTGCATCTTGAGTCCGATGATCTGCAGGTGCAAAGCCAGAAGATCGATCTGCATGCGACGCAGCACCTCGTAGGATGCCTTGAGCCGGCGGCCGATCTTGATCGCCTTGACCGGTTTTTCGGCAATGCCGATGGTCGTGGTCGGGAATTCGCCCAGCTGCCCGACCTGATAGACCTCTTCTTCCTCGCCCGAATCGTCGGCGTAGGTCGGGTTGAACACGATGCCGTCGATGTATTCGGTGAGCGCGATGAGGTCGTCGAGCTTGAGCTCGTTCTTGCCCATCATGTAGCCGATCAGAACGTTGCGGTTGATGAACTCGGGAAAGAGCACGGCCGATTCGTAGGTTTTGTAGAAGTCCTCGACCAGACTGATCTGGTCGCCCCGGGTGATGATGTTGTGGCGCGCGAGCTGACGCTCGAAGGCGTCGAGCGGAGCGCCGGGCTCGGACGGGTCGAGCCGGTCAAGCAGAGCCGAGAAAGTGATGTGCCGCTTTTCCTCTTTGCTGAGCCGCCGGGCTTCGCCGTACATTGCCTTATCCAACTTGAGCTTCAGCGTGCTGTCAGATAGTTTCATATTATTCCTCCTTGATTTTTGCTCCGCGATCCGCCTGAGGCGGATAGCGGATGCATACAAATTACCCGAGGTCGAAGGTGACCAGGGTATTGGTGGTGTCGACGTCGAGAATGAAGTACACCTTACCGGTGCCGGGCGTGGTGGGCGTTTTTACGCCGCCTGCACCATCGGCGACGAGCTCGATGTAGTTAAGCCCGGGCGCGGTGCCGGTGTAGATTATCGTCACGATGCCGTGATTTTTAACCACGCAGACCGCATTGTCCTCGGAGATCGATTCGATGACCCCGTAGAAAGGGTCTTCGGCTGAACAAAGACCGGCGGTCTTGTTGTCACTGACCGCGACCGGTTTTCCCTCGTCGGTGCCGTAGGTCAGACTGGACGCCAGCAGGGTCGGGTTATCGATGATCCCGCTTAGTTTAACAGTTGGCATATTGCCTCCTTTTTTTGCTCCGCAAAAACAGATTCAAACGGATTCATGCGGATGTTAATGATTATACCTTGTGCTGCTCGGCTTCTTTTCTCGCGGTCTCAGGATCTTCTTTCTTTTCCTTGCCCGCGGGCGCTTCGGCCGAACGGCGCAGACCCTCGATCTTCTTACCGCAGTGCGGGCAGTTGAAGGAGAGTTTATCGCCGAGCAGGGTTTCGTAGTCGGACTTGAGCATTTCGAGGTTCTCGACCGGCGCATTGCGGATGAGCTTTTCGATATGCTCGTCGTTCGCGCTCTCGCCCTTGAGCAGGCGGTAAAGGGATTCGGTCTGGGTGACGAGCCCTTCGCGATATTTTTTGCCGGATTCGGCGTCCTTTTCGAGCGCGGCAAGATTGACCCGGAGTTCATCGCCGGTCTTAACTGCCGCGTCTTTTTCTGCCTGCAGGGTCGCGAGCTGTTCCTGCAGGGTTAGGATCTCTTGTGCTTGATCCATTGCTATACCTCCTTTTCCGCCGGTGGCGGAAATCGATTCAACGGATTTAAACTGATGCAAACGGATTTGGTCCCGGGCCGCACTGAGTTTGCGCTTGGCATGGGGATCGGCCCCCTGCCAGACCAGCGAAAGCTCGCCGTAGTTGATGATCTCGTCGACGATGGCACGCACGATCTCGCCGTCAACCTCGTCGCCGAGCTGCATAAAGAAATCGAAATCATCGAGGTCCGGGTGCGATTTGGACCAGTAGAAGAAAGTCGTGACCGATGCCGAGTGGATCGCCGGCGGCTGGATGGTCAGTCCGCGCGCGATCTTGGGGTTGAGCGTGGTGTCGATGATGATGTCGGCATCGACGCCGGCCGGGTCTGAACCCTTATCCCAAAAAGAATTGATGACCACGCCGAGCCAGTTGTGGATCGAGACGTTGTGGTCGGCGTACACGGTCTGGTTCTTGAGCAGAGGCGCGGAACGCTCGAGCACGTCGTCTTTGCGGAAATCGACGCAGTAGTCCTCGATATAAACCTTGGACAGGGCGCGGAACCGGACGTGCAAAAATTCGCCGGGCTTGGCCGCGTACTCGGCCGCCGCGGACTGGTCGACCGCCGCGCTGGGACACGAGGTCGATTTGACCGGCGCGATCAGGCGCAGCATTCCCCGGCCACTGCGGGACAGGGAAAACTGACCGGGCACGAGTTCGATCTCGTCGTTCATTTCCTTGTTGTCCCCTTCAACAAAACGTTTGAACATTCGACCTCCTTGGTTTATTCCGTAACCCATCGATTACGCGGATGGGTACGGATTCAGCAGATAACAAAAAAAGCCCCGCTGCTCGGATCTCTCCGAAACAACGGGGCCTCTTGGGCCTCTTTAAAAAGATCGTTTGACGTTATACGGTTATGATGCCCGTATCGTCAGACGTCAGTCGTACTCCGTTTAAAAGATCATGCTCGCCCGGGAGATCCCGAGCCGGCCGCTAAATCACTCGGTGGTGACGGTACGCACCGAGGTTTTCTGCATGGGTAATGATACACCCATGACTTTGCCCCGCACCATGAGCGCGGGAGAAACTTCCTGGATCGTAACCTGAGGATGAACCTGGATCAGGTTCACCGCATTGCACTTTTCGCACTTGACCGTGAAACTGCCCGAACCGACCTCGCCGATGAGCAGAGTGCGGCGGCAGCGCGCGCATTTAATTTTGATTGATGAGCCTGAAGGCTCTACTCCGGGAAGATTGTCAGGCATAAGGATCCTCATCGCCGGGAGTTTTTTTGACGATCTTCTTGGCGCGGGATTGGATCTCCTGCAGCATTTCGGTAAAGGTCAGATCTTTTTTGTCGAAGATCGCAAAGACCGGCTCGCGGGTGACGACGTTTTCGGCGCGCTCGGACAGATCCCCGGCATCGAGAACGCCGATGTCGTGCAGGTACAAAGGCACGTCACGCTGCCAGGCTTCGCGCATGAGCCCGAGCTTGCGCTCCTGATCATAACCCCGGCCGTAGAAACGGTCGAAGTCGAATTCCTGAGCGGTGATCTCGAACTCGCGGGTGGTTAAGTGTGCTACATATTTCATGTTCACCTCATTATAATACGAAATGCAAATTTGTCAAGTGGGTCATCGCGCGTTCCAGATTTCGTTCCAGCCGGCACCGGGGGTGCCGTCGTAACGGAAGGTAGTCCAGATGATCTCGGGCCCGACGCGTTTGGTGACGACGCCGTAGTCAATGCCGCGGATGTGGCGCAGATAGACTTTGGTATCGTTGCCCTTGTGCTTGTCGACGAAGATTTTGCCCGGGCTGGCGACCACGGTGCCGGCGATCGCCAAAGCGCGCTCGCGGTTCTGCCGGTCGTCCGGATTACCGCCCTGCGCGTGGCGGATCGCTTCGCGGGTCAGGTAAACTTTTTTGCCCTGGGGATTAAGCACGCTGTAGATGAGCGTCTGGTCGGTCTTGTGCCGGGCCGGCGCTTCGCGAGGGATGCGCTTTTCGGTGTAGTCGAAGGTCATCTTCTTGCCGTAGTCCGAATAGTCGGCATCGAGATGGCGCTCGATATCATCGAGTTCGCCTTTTTCTTTTTCGATCTCGATCAGGGTCTTTTTGAAACGGGAGCGGGTGCGCCCCCGACAGGCCGGGTGAAACGGCGGCAGACCTTTGCCTTCGCTCACTTGATCATCGATCGAAGTACCCATCGCCTCGCGCTCGGTCGAAGGTGTAGTAATGTAGCGGTCACGGAACTGACCGGGCGACATGGCGAGCGCGTTTTCCACGATCTCATCAGCCAGGGCGACGCGCACGATACGGCCGTCCTCTTCGCGGCACAGGCCGCAGGTGATGCGGTCCATGATCTCGACGATCTCGAGCTCCTTGATGCCGGATTGTTTCATCTGCCGGACGTGGGCAAAGGTACGGACCCGGGTGACCGCGGTGTCGACGATGCGGCGCACCTCGAGCTCGGAATTATCCGCCCATTCGGTACCGAATCGTTCGAGCACGGCATCGGTCGCCGGCAATCCTTTTTCGATTACCTCGTTGCGCAGAAAATCGGTGAGCCGGTTCTTGAACGGTTCGTTCTGGACGTATTCGGAAAAGTAGATTTCGTCGAGCCGGCCGAGAAAATCCTGGGCCCGGCGGTCAGGTTGATCAAGTTTCGTTTTCACCGGAGGCTGGTCGCCCCACAGTGAGGTGTCGCTGAGGCGATAGAAAGTGTAGATGGAGGTAATGTTCCGGCTGATCGCCTCTTTCACCCCCTGCCGCCGGGCAATGATCGGGTATCCGCGCTCGACCGCGGAGTAAACCTCGTCGACGAATCTTTCGACATCGTCGGGCAATTCACCGGCGCGCGCTTTTTCTTTGAGATCTCCGATGATCTCGTCGCGGGTGCGGGTATCGATGCGTAAAACTTCTTTTAGATACTCTCCGACGAAATCGAGGCGGCGGTTCTCGAGCGATTCTTCGGACATCATGCTGACTTTTTTGTATATCCGCTCGAGCCGGGCCACGAAATTACTCAGGACGATGCGCGGCCGCCGGTACACGTATTTGCCGCCGGTGAATTTGAATTTTGCGCGGATCTGCTGCACGCTGCCCTGGAGCGTTTCCAGCGGCGGGTAACCGAGATCCTCGCGCGCTTCATCGAGGGTGATGATGCCGCCCTGATACAGATCGCGGCGCGTCGTCGCGTGGAGGTTTTCGATCTCGGCGTCTTCTTTGGGCTTGAGCTGGGCATTGGGATGGAAGTCGAGGTTGACGTCCTCGACCGGGATGCCGGCCAGCCAGAGATCGAGCAGGTAAACTTTTTCCACGCCGCGCCGGGTGATGCGCCGGCAGTTGTCGATCTCGCGGATCATTTTGGAGTATACTACACCCGAATAGGTTTCGGTCGTCGAGTAGGTACGGCCGAGCATTGCCGGATCCGTGCCCATGCCGCTCGAGGCCTGCTCCTCGTTGAGCTGAAAAAGGTCCTTGACGCCGCGCACGTCGCCGGTGACCTGGAAATGCTTGAGTTCGAATTCGTCGTAGGTGGTCATCACGCCGTCGCGGTAATGCTGGGTGAGATCCGAAGCGACGTCGGTGAGATAACCCTTGAGCCGGCCGATGAATTGCTCTTCGGTTTCCTGAGGCTTGCGCCCGGGTTTGGTTAGGATCATGTGGATGAGCCCGAGCAGGCCGATCTTTTTGACGATGAAGCGCACGTTCTCGAGCATGTAGAGCTGGGTGAGAACCGGGCCGAGCGCGGCGAGCATCGGCGGGATCGCGTAGGGCGAATTGCGGCGCTGGAAGAGCGGCGCATAGTAGTAGGTGAGCGGGTTGAGCTCGAGATAATCTTCGGGCGCGTTGCCGGTTTTCTGATGGGCGATGTAGTCATCCTGCTCGCGGTCGTATTTGAAACGGATCTCGTGCTGGGGCACGACCACGACTTTGCGCACGCCTTTCTTGTCCGGGGCGATCACCGCCTCGATCGAAGGCGCGCCGAAAACCGCGATGTCCCAGAGCATTTTGTTGACCAACCCGTCGGTGCCGCCGTAAGGATAGATGGTGCGCGCCAGCATGTTGAGCCGGTCCTCGGCCTGCTCGACGACTGATTCTTTGGACGCAACGACCTCGAGCTCGTGGCCGGTGTTGCCGAGATTGACGATGTTCTTGGTGTGCTGCGACATGTCCGGAATGATGATCGCGAAACGCTCGATCGCCTCGAGGATATTCGCCGGGATCTCGGGATCGAGAAACGTCCACTCGCCCTGATAACGGTCGAGCAGCTGGAGCGTGGTCTCCCGGGAAATTCTACCGCCTTCGACCTTGCCCGGCGCCGGATCGTCTTTTTGCAGCTTGCTGCGTTTGAAAAAATTCTTGAACGATATTTTCATGGTTTGATCTCCGTGAATGCTACACCCGCGCCGTAGAACCGGCGGCCGTAGAGTTTATTGTATTCGATCGCCACGCGCATCGAGTTGAGCGCCATGCCGAAATGGTTTTCGACGTTGTGCTTGTATTCGAACCACTTGCCGCCTTTTTCGTCTTCCTTGAAATCCTTGATGAGATTTTTGAGATGCCCTTTGAAGACCTCGTAGGTGTGCAGATCGGCGACGTTTAATTTTGCCGGCGAGGGGAAAATCACTTTGCCCTGGCGGATCTGATCGGTCGTGTCGTCGAGCGATTCGGTGCGCGCGACCCGGACCACCGGATAGACATCGTCCTCGGTTTTCTGCTCGAAGAGATCGCCGCGCTCCTGCCCGCTTTTGAAGTACTGCAGGCAGACGCGGTTTTCGAAATGGCGCGCGAATTCTTTGGCGCTTACTTTGTAGGGCATGGCATCGATGACCGCCTGCCACACGGAAAACTGCAGCATGAGCGCTTTGAGCCGTCCCCAGTCCTCGGTGATCTCGAGATGGACGATGCGGGTATGCTCGCCCATATCCTCACCAATCACGATGTGCAGTAAATCGCCGACGTCGATACCCATGAAGGCGAAGTTGGAGCTTGAGGCAAACCCCTGATCGCGCTGCGCCTGGTTGATGACTTCGTCGTTGACCGGCTGGTTGATCTCGTCCGAATAGGGGATGCCGAAGATCGAATTGAAGACGCGCATCCGGTAGATCTTACGCTCGCGCGCTTCGTTGATCTCGTCGGCGATCATCTTGGGTTTTAAGATCTGCGAATAGAGCTGGGTCAGATGGTAGCCGCGCCGTTGGCGGCGGTTCGGGAAGAGCGCGATCCAACCCTGTTTTTTTACCTCGAGCGGCCGGCCGCATTTGGTGCAGTGCCAGGCGTTCTGGTAGAGAAATTTGTCGGCGTATTCGAGCGCCTCGTTGGGCTGGTTGGGATCGAAGAAGTTCCAGTGATTGCAGCGCGCGCACTGCAGGGACCAGACCCGCTGGTCGGAATTTTTGAAGGCGCGGTGGATGCCGAAGTCCAGCACCGAAGGCTGCGAGAGCTGGCTGTGCCAGTGGAGTTGCGAGTGCAGCAGCCGGTCCTGGGCGAATTTTATGTTCTCGGGCCGCGCCTCGTCGAGCTCGTCGAGTACTACATAGTCGGCGTCGACCGATTTGACCCTGAGGCGCGAGACCATGCCGCGGAAGTAGATCGAGGAATCGCCGAGCTGCTTGAGCCCGACGTTGTCGATCCCGCTGACCCGGCCTTTGAGATATTCGTTCTCGACGATCATCGGCCGGCAGCGGTCGTTGGAAAAATCACTGACGTCGCCGTCGGTCGGGAAAAAGTAGATGACCTTGGCATGGTGCGTGTCGCACAGCCATAACGCCTTGAGCAGATGATAGGTGGAGATGCCGACCTGGGCGCCTTTCATGTAGCATTCGTCGTCGTGATGCACTTCGTAGATCTCGCGCAGATATTCGTGCCCGGCAAAACTGAAGGGGATGCCGCGCAGTTCGGTTTTGACCTCGTAGATCCAGTCGAGAAAACCCAGATCTTTTGCCTGGGCTTTTTTGATGCCGCGCAGGGCGGCGCCGACGATCTTGTCGCGGGTGATGCGGCGTTTAGCGGATACCATATTTTTCCCGGAGCAGGGTTTCGAGTTTTTCGATGATCACCTGCTGCCGGTTCTGGAGCATCGGGCCGATGACCTCGTCGTTGGCAAGGATCTCGAAGATGACGCCGATCAATTCGTCGATCTGTTCGGTGAAACGCTTGTCGCCGAGCAGGCGCTGGCGCATATCATGGAGCTGACGCAGCGCGGTTATTCCGCCTTCTTTGGATTTGAGCGGCACGTTGCGCAGCTCATCGATGAGATCGGACTGAAGCTCGGCAAGCTGTGCGCTCAGCTCGGCGATATCGGATGCAGTACGCTGGTCGGTTTTCTGGCGCGCGTCTTTGACGACGTTGCGCCGGCGGATCGCCCAACCGTACTGCTTGTTCCATTTGATCAGGGTGCGCCGGGTGATTTTGATGCCCTCGGCATCCATTGCCTCGGCGATCGAGTCGTAGGAATTACCCATGCAGAAAAGACCGAAGGCTTTTTCTTTGACGTCGATGCTATAGGCCATTGACCCCCGCCTTGATCTCGCCGATCAGTTTATCCCAGCGGAAGAATTTGCCCGGGCATTCGGTTTTGTAGTACTTGCGGTGCGGCTCGATTTTTTCGACCGGCAGGTCGTAGTAGATCATGAGCGGGATGATGACGCGGCGCACCGCGTCGAGAATGCGCCGGTCCGAGGGACCGGAGATTTTGCTGAAGTTGCCCTCGAAGGCGAAGCCGATGTATTTGGCGTTGAGCTTCAGACAGTGGGCGCCGGGCATGGTCAGGGGCCGGCCTACGATGTTGATGCTGTGCCCCTCGACCTCTTCGTTGATAAAATTATAACCGAGGTCTTTCCATAATTTTATGCGGGTGTGAAAATCGAGCTCGTTGTCGAAATCGAGCCCGTAGTCGTCCGGGTCGGCGGTGTGGTGGAGGAGAATGCCCTGCCAGATGAATTTCCGGGTGCGGTAGATCATCTCAGCCTCGCGCGTTCCTCGCGCAGGATGCGCTCGAGCTCGTCAAGCTCGTGGTAGAGCCGCTGTTCGAGCCGGGAGTACACGTCATCGAGCTTCTCCCTGGTCTTGCAATGCCGGGTCCGTTCCTGTTTCAGAATGTAGTACAGGGCACCGCAGAAGACCACGAGGATGACGACCGGCAGGAACGGATGATCGAGATATTTGAGAATCGTCGCGGGGTCCACATCATAGTCTCGTCTGCTTTTTGACTTCGATCATCATGTCAAGGACGCGGTCGAGTTTGGAATCGATCTCGCCGCGGCGGCCGGAGAGTTCGGCATGCAGCATTTCCGGGTCTTCGAGCGCGCGGACGAGTTCATCGAGTTCCATCCCGGCCATGGTCATTAACTTACGCACGCGCAGTGCTTTGCTGATCATGGTCTTGTCGCTGGCGTCTGGCTTGTCACTCACTTTACCTCCTTTGCAAAAAAATCGCCCCGTTCACCCGGATCCCGGATGAACAGGGCCTCAAGGGGCCTCTTTGAATTTTTACTACAGTTATGATATGATAACAACTATTCATGTTTTGTCAAGGGGGGAGTTGGAAGACGTTCCTTCATCGCCTTGAGCGCTTCGATGACATGGGCGGCCTGGCGCGTGTTGCAGGTATCGAAACTTTTCGCGCCGTCGCGCGCGGCGAGGGTGTCCAGGAGACGCCAGGCTTCGGGCTCGGCCGATTTGGTGCCGAGCTCGCGCTCCTTGATCTCGCAGGCGAGGATGAACGCCTTGTCGCACTGGCCCGGGCTCATGAACGGCCGGAACTGATCGCGCGGCTGGCGGCCGGTCCGGTAGGGGGTGATCGGCTGGCCGGCTTTCTCTTTGAGCAGGTTGATGAGCTGCGCCGCCTGTTCGGCGGTAAGCTGGGACAGGTGGCCGCCGGTTGCCGGGAAGAGCTCGGCGACCTGCTCGCGTAGGCCGTCGGGCTCGATGTGCAACTGATGGGCAATACCCCAGATGCAGCGCAGCTGATCGTAGGATTTAGGTTTCATTGATCGTTGGTCGGGATGATCTTTTCGCGGTAGGGGGTGATGAACCAGTTGAGCGGGCCGGGTACGAGTTTGATGCCGAGTTTTTGCAGGACCGAATCGGTCAGATTCTTGAGCGCGTTTTTGATCACTTTCTTCTCGATCTTGACGCAATCGTCTTTTTTGATGCGCACCAGGGCATCGGCGATGTCGGGCTCGGGATTGAGAAAAATATACGACGGTTTGCCGACCCGGAATTTGACCTCACCGAAGTTGAGCTCCTTGGTCTGCTTGCCGGCAAAATCGGCTTTGTGCCGGGCGCAGAAGAGCCGGACCGCCTCGCTGAGGGCTTCGCTGCGCGCGGTCTTTTCCTCGATATCCGGCTTGTAACGTTCCTGGATGCGCTGGACCGTGGCGGTCATGACCATCTCTTTTTTCTCGATCTCGAAATCGAGCGTGCCGAGTTCTTTGAGCGCCTGATCCACGTCGTCCCAGGATTCGATCGCCGGCGCGGCGACGGCGGGATTTTGTTTTGTCATGCTATACCTCCTGAAGTTTGAACGCCTCTCGAAGACTTTCTCCCATGACACCATTGACCATAATAAGTGACCGCGTGGCATAGATTACGGCAGCGTTAGCATATAGGAACCGGCGCGCGGGGCGTAGATTTTGGTCTTCGGCTTTTCGCATGAAATCCTCCGCTATATTTGCTAGTTTGTCCGCTTCTTTCGTGAACAGTTTTTCCCGTATCTTTGCCCTATTATCGATGATTGCTCCCGTCATGCTACACCTCCGATAGGGCTTTCTCGACTTCTTCAACGACCTTCTTGATGTTGCCTTCGTACTTGCCGCCCAGAACCTGGGATATGGTCGACGGCGAGAAGCCGGTTTTCTGCGCAACCTTGCGCAAGGAGAGCCCGGAATCTTCCATCTTCCGGCGCAGCGGTAGGATGACGTACTGCTTGAGCCGGTTGACCGTGACCTTGGCACCGATGCGCCGGCTGAGTTCGTTGACCCGGTCGACCGCGACCACGAGACGCAAAGGGACCTCGGCGCGGGCGGCGAGAAAATCGCAGACCCCGGCGTCGAGATCGACCCGGTTCCAGTCGGCGACGAATTTCAAAAATTCCTTGGATTCTTCGCGGGTCAGCGGACGCATCTCGAGGATGTCGGTGCGCAGGGCGACCTCTTCGATCTGGTTGAGTTTTTCGTAGATCTCGGGTTGGGCAACGAGGACGACCGTGAGCAGCCCGATCCGACGGCCGAAGTTGAGCTCGAGCAGCCGCTTGAGCGCGCGCAGGGTCTGGTAGTGCAGGGCATGCGCTTCGTCGATGACCAGGATGACTTTCTTGTCATCCTGCTGCGCCTGGCCCAGCAGACGGCGCAATTGTTCGGTGCGCGCGTCGATATCCTTGCGCGGCGTTTCGCCGAAGTAACGGATCATGCCGTTGATGATGACGCTGATGCGCAGCCGCTCTTTGTCGGGCTGGCGGCAGTAGATGATGCGGTGGCCGTATTCCTCGAACGCACCGAGCGCGTCGATCGTGGCGATGGTCTTGCCGATCCCGATCTCGCCGATGACCGCGAGGATCCCGCCGGGCTCGGCAATGGCATCGATGATCCGGCGCTTGACCTCACGCACTGCTTTGGACTGGTATATTTTCTGGGGCATGTTAACGCGGAACACGGTGCCTCCTCGCCTCTTTATCCTTGCCTTCGGTTATTATGCGACCAACAGGTTCAGGTGGAAGAGATTTGCCTTTATCATCACACGGCATATTGTGAAGCGTAGTCGTAGCTGTATATTGCAGCCCATTTACCAGGGTGATGCGTACCTCGACATCGGCGGTGATCCTCCGCCCCTTGTATCTCACAGCGTTGACAACTACCTCCTGATCATCTACTATTTCTCTAACCAATCCTGGGCCAAAAAATTCATTTGTCATCGCTCCCCCTTCTTGTTTTTTTGCTTACCGGCTTGTCGCCGACTTTGGCCGGACACGACTTTTTCGCCGGGGTTTTTAAGAAAATCCGCGCGGCGCAGCGCGTCTTTTTTGTCGCGGGCGTCGATGGTCATGGTGCGGTATTTCGCCAGAGTGATATCGAATTCCATCATTCCTCCCGGACCACGATGGTCGAGATATTCTGGCGCTTGCCTTTCTCGTAGTCGAGCACATTTTGCAGAAAGACGGTCAGGTATAGACGGAAACGCAGATTCTCATTCTGGATGAGATCCTGTTTGAGGGCTTCGAGGTCAGCCGCGGATTCGGGCGTGACCGAAAGCCGATAGGTTCTTTGTTTTGGTTCCTCTTTGGTTTTTTCATGGGAACTCATACTACCTCCTTTGATATTTCTATTGCTTCCTGATGTTTGCCGTGCTCGTCGCAGGTGCATTCCCACCAACCGCCCGCGCCACGGCAGACATCGCAGACAACATTGTCCTCGGGATAGAGACAGACACAGGTATCTTCCCCGCAGTCGTGATGACTATACCCGGATCCGCCACAGTAGTCGCACTCGTGCCAGAGCATCTCGCAGCATTCGCAGCGCGGGCAGATCGGGGAGTCGTCAAATTCCATGCTACAACCCTCTCCTCTCCAACCACGCAGGCTTGGATAAGAGAAATAATTGCCCGATGCTGTAAGAATGCTGGATTGAAAGATGACACCGCTGACAGAATGCAACCATATTCTCACGCCGACAGTTTGCCGGATTACCGTCAAGATGATGTACGGTGAGAACGTGCCAGGTCATGCGATCATCCGGGTGGCCACAGTTTTCGCATTTATACCCCGCCTCAAATTTGATCTTCTCGGCAATCTGATGCCAATCATCCGGATAGCGGTTTATGATTCCTCCTTGTCCACATCCATCAGCCCGTGATTTTCGAGCACGGGTTCGATCTTAGCGCAGATCCCATCCAGATATCCCCGCTCGATCGCACCTTTTTTAAGATATCGGTCTTCGAGCCGGACCGCGACAAAATCCTTGAGCTCGATCGGCACCTGATCCCAGTAGAAGCCGACGGTCATCGCAATGTAGAGCATCGCCTCGTCGGGTTTGAATTCTTTTTGGACAGGATACTGGGCATCGGCAACGCCGCCATCCGAATCGACCGGAGAGGTGGCCGGCACTTTGTGCTGGATATTGTCCTGGCGGATATAGGTCGGATCCTCGTAACCGTAATCCTCGGTCTTGCCGACGAGCTCGCCGGCGATCTCTTTGAGCTCGCGCCTGGTCTTTTCGTAGCGGGTGAGCGGAAAGGATTTGTACTGGCCGAAAGGCACTTCGTTGCGGCCCGGATAGTAGGGTCCATAGATGTTTTCGAGATGCTCGATGTAGATGGCATCTTCTTTGAACCCGTGCCAGACAAAGATTTCGCGACCGTTGAGGTCTTCGAGCCCGGGCAGGTGATAGGTCTTGCCGCGCCATGAGAGTTCGGTGAATTTGTTGAGCTGGCGCGTTTCGCCGCGGGTGTAGGCCATTTTGATGAAGTCGATGAAGGGCGGCGGGGTTTTGATCTTGGCACCGTCGATGTTTTCCAGCCACCACTTAGCGCGCGCCTTGTGCTGCCGGCCCCGGTGCGGGGCGTTGTTGACGTCGACGAGAAATTCGTAGAGCCATTCGTTGAGCTTATCGAGCGTCGGATGCTCACCTTTTTTGATGCGGACGCGTAATTTTTTCTCAAAACGCCCGAGGGTGTTGAAACTCGATTCCGCACCGCCGGTGGCGCGCGGCGCGCCGGGCATGTGCCGCTTGTGCTGGAAACCCACGATCTTGCCGAGCCGGGACATTAACGATATAATCGAACGGGATTTCCATATCCCGCCCTGGTCGGTGTAGAGATACTGGGATGGAAACCCGTGGAACGGCAGCGCCGAATCCTGCTTGCGCGACCAGAATTCGTAGAGGAAGTGGAAGAGATCGACCGAGTTCTCGGCCGCAGCGATGAAGTAGCGGGCGTAGAGGCACGAGGAGAAATGATCCCAGCCCGAATAGAGGATGAGTTTGAGATCGCGGCGCCGCGGCCGGGCATGGCGCGCTTCGGTGAACGGATCCCAGGCGACACGGCCGAAGTTGTTGAGATAATAGGTGGGCGCGACCGTGGCATCGACCTCGTGAACCTGGTTGGGCCAGTAGGTCACCATGTGCACGGCCGGCGATTCCTGGGTGATCGAATCGATGTCGCATTCGTATTTGCGCATCAGCCGGTCGATCGTGCCGCGGGTATATTTGAAATCCTGGGGCAGTTCGCCCAGCCGCTTGAGCTCGTCGATCGCATCACCGGTCGAGAGGCAGCCGTCTTTTTTGTCCAGGGTCATCATTTTGATCGCCGAGATTTTCTTGACGTCGTCGGTGGCGACGAGCTCGGGATGCGGTTTGGTCCGGTCAGTGAAGTAGCGGTGGAGGGTTTGCTCGGAAACGCCCAGTTTTTTCGCCCAGTCCCGCACGACATGGGATTTGGTGCGCTCGCGTATCTCCAGCTCCATCTGACGCAGGATATCGCCCGGGATTTTGTTCTTGCTGGCCATGAGGTCAGGTTATTCGGGCTCGGCTTCTTTTTTGGCCCCGGTATCGCCGGCGGGGAATAACGGCTGCTTTTTCCCTGAGGGGTGCCGGTGAGAAAGAATCTTTCTCCCCCCCCGCGGGAAGGATTTCATTAACGCCCGGTACCGCTGCTGGTATTCCTCGTCGGTCTCGTCTTCCAATTGCATAATATCCCCGCCGAGCGAGTGGATCTCGACCTCGCCGGCAAGATCCTGGATCGTGAACGGACCGCCGGTGACATCGGTGTGCTCCACGATATAGGAGATTTCCGCATCGATCATCGCCTTCGCCATTTCGTATGAACCGTAGAGCTGAGGCGTGAGCGCGGCGCACATTTTGATCTTCTTGAGGCTGAACAGGGCTTCCAGGATCAGGTCGAACGCCCGGTTGATGACCGCCTTTGCCTGCTGCATGGTCATCTCCTCGGCTTCGAGCGCGGCGAGCTTTTCCTGCACCTCGGTGTATTGCACTTTCAGGTTGTCGAGCGCCTGCTGGAGTTTGAGTTTCCCGGTATCCTTTTCCTCGGCCTTGAGGGTCGAATTTTCGCGGATAAGATCGTCGATCTTGGCAAACGCGTCTTTTAACTCGGCCTCGGCGGTGGCGAGTTTTTCGTCCTTGAGCTGGGTTTCCCGGTATTTTTTCTGGTACCGCGCCTGCCAACCGTCGCGGTCTTTTTTCATCTCATCGAGGGCGGTTTTGAACTCGGGGTCGGACATCCGGGCGATTTCGGCTAATTGCTCTTCGGAAATTGCCTTGCTGAACGCTTCCGCGTTATCAAAAGGCAGGGCTAAAATGCGCCGAAGTGATGGAATTTCGACATCTTGGTGTCTCACGCGTGAGACAATTTGAGCGGGCAGTTTCTCAATGACATCTATGTATTTGTATGCATTCGGACGGCTCATGCCCCACTCGGTTTCAGTGTATGATTCGAAATTGTCGTAGCCCAGCTCTTTATAGAATTTTTGGTCCCGGATCTCTTTCAGGGCTACGCCGACATCCAGGAAGGATTCGACTGCTTTCTTGCCGCCCTGGGCAACCTGGGCATGTAGTTCATACGCCCGCTTCTTGCGGGCTTCTAAGTTTTTTGGCATATCATTTCTCCTTCGTGGGGTTACTGACAATTGCGGTGGCAGTGGGGTCGTCCTTATATTGATAAATGACGGCGACGATCACTTTCTTTGCATAGAGATGACGGGGGGCAGAATCATGGCTGATTACTTCGATTACTTCTATGCTATCGAGATAATCACGCACTTCGGTGACGTTTTCGTGGTGGAATGTCTCTATTCCCCCTGTCTCAGAATTGTAAATTTTAACGGTCACTTTCATACATATCCTTCCGCGCGGCGATGTCGCGCAGTCTGACTGACGGCTCCGGCGGCCGGGGTTTTGCCCGGCGCAGGAGCATGAATAGGCATATAATAAAGAAAGCAATCAGCGACAGGTCGATGACCGGCGAAAAATTCTGAGCGGCGCAGTTCACTTGTCCTCCCTGAAATAGGTTTGGACTGCCGCTTCAATATTGCCGAGCAGTTCGCGGCATATCCGGCGGCGCTCATGACGTTTGTAATCGGCATGGCGCAGGCGGTCGTCCAGCCGTAACAGGTCTTTGCGAAGACGATTGAGGAATCGGCGGGAACGCCAGCGGCGCCATTTGCGCAGGATTCTCCGGCGGAGCAATAAGGCTGGCAACATCATTGTCGCAACCTCACTTCGACGGTTAACTTGCGGATCAGGTTGCCGGCAAGCGGCAGGGTAAGATCTCCCAGCTGCCGGGCGCAGAATTGCTCCAGATAATCATTCAATTTGCCCTGGGTCCAGCCGGCATCTTCCATGAGCCCGGTGATCACTGACTGCTGACGTGCGGTAATGGCAGTGAGTCTGCCGGCGGCGCGGGAAATGGGGAATGTTGCTGCCGCGCCGCCATTCAGATCAACGACCGATAACAGGTCGTTGATGAACCGGTGGGCTTCATACTTGGTCGTTCGGGAGACGTGTTCTGCGCCCACCCGGATTTTGAGATATCGGTGGATCGTATCGAGGGACCAGCCGAGCTGCCGGGCGAGAACGAAGATCTTGCGACGCTGCGCCGGGCTGATCATAATTCCTCACCCTCGACGAATACCAGCTGCTGGATCTTGCGGGCGGTGATCCGGTCGAAGTCCTCGAGCCGTTTGGCGATCTCGCGGATGCGTGATTTGAGCTGCCGCGAATAGCGCTGGCGCTCTTTTTCGGTCTGCGGGATGAAGTAGCCGTAGGGCGGCTCCATGGTCGAGGCGATGAGAAAACCCTGGGCGATAAGATCGCGCACCAGACGCCGGATATTGCGCTCGGTCGTTCCCAGTCGCTCGGCAAGATGTTTGGTCTTGACCGGCTTGGCACTGCTTTTGAGGATGTCCCACAGCATCTGTTCCGTTTCCTGGGTGTTCGCCCGGGGCATTTTCTATTCTCCGTCCGCGTCGGGTTCGGCGCGCATTTTGAGCGCGGCAAGGCGGTCCCAATCCTGACGCGCGGTATTGACCTGGTCGTTGTAAACCTGATAGTGATTGCGGTAGCGGCCCGCATAGTAGAAACCTAACCCGTTGTGCTCGCCCATCCGGTTGATGCAGTCGGCAAGGAATACGCAGCCGATGCGGACGTTGTTTTCGATGTCATAGATGTCCTCGTCGCTGCCGATCCAGATGCCGAGCCGG
>Ga0307376_10000695_pt1 | contig 40999 bp, 63 predicted proteins | sample TR2MG_FD_202536 | JGI IMG/M metagenome (GOLD analysis project Ga0307376, IMG submission 202536) | Soil microbial communities from Risofladan, Vaasa, Finland - TR-2 | ecosystem: Environmental > Terrestrial > Soil > Coastal area > Acid sulfate soil | place: Finland: Risofladan, Vaasa | collected...
TTTTAATACTCGCAAAAGTTTCCGGTCCCACTATACCGTCAACTAAAAGCCCTTTATTGGCTTGATATAAGCTAACCTCACTTGTAAGTGCTGCATCAAATACATTACTGTCAGATAATCTAAAACAGGCTCGTAAAAATCTTATACCAAATCCTTTGGTATCTACCTTTATTTTTTTTATCGGTCTATCCTGATAATAAAATTGTTCAAGTTTCATATCATCATCCTCAATTATTGGTTCTTTTATATCCTTAAATTCTTTTATATAATTTACAAAATCATTCCAATATTTGCTTTCAGATTTTAAATTTTTATAGTCATCTGTATAGACTCTAAAGCCTAGTAAGGGGTAACTTTTTCTACAAGTTATACTTACTTTTGGTAATACTATGGCACAACCAAAATAATCTAGGCTATTGCATTTGTCTATTAGTTTTCTTATTACATTCCAGCCTTCAAGTGATTCATAGCTTTTAAACCAGGATCCTCCCTCTGTGCAGATAACAGGTAGCCCCCATTTAGCAGCAGTGGTTGCGGCATATTCTACAATTTCTAATTTTGGTGGATAGCCCAGACAGGAAAGCAGATGTACTCCAAATAATCTATTTTTTATATAGCCTGTATTTTCAAGGATATAGTCATTGTTATAGCAATTATATTCATCATTTATTAAAATTAGTGGGTATCTTCCTTTAATATAGTAATTACTCCAATCTACACAATCAAGATACCAGTTTTCATCGCCAAATTTATGAGGTTCATTTATAATTGCTATTGCTGAATTATCTTTTGTTCGTCCAAGTCTCTCCAGTGCATTGGCACAAGCACCAGATATTTTTCCGTAATATCCAGGAGGTATATCTTTAAAATACCGTTGAGAATTATTGTTTATTATGAAATATAAGTTATTAATTTTAGCCTGTTCAGCAGTTCTTCTTACTGTTGAAGGGATTGTGTATATCTTATCAATCACATATCCATCAAGCACTTGATTTGTTAGGGAATTATCAGAAAGTCCTAAACTTAATTTATTTGTAAATCTCTGTATAATTCCACCAAAGGAAGAAGAAGCTAATCCTCCCGGTGTATGGTCCTGTAATATAATCATCTTATACCATTTTCTTTTTTAAAGATTTTAATGACATCTTTTAGATCTTCAACACTCTTTTCGTAAGAAATTGTTATCATCTTTATTGTTTCTTTATGTGCAGTGCAGATTTGCTCAAGTGTTTCCCTGTATGCCTTTTCTCGCCCGGTGATTGTATACTTACTTACTATATATCCCCTGACAAATAAGAATACTATAGTGATCAATGCTACCGTATCTATATATTTTACTATTTCTGGCCATTCCATTTCCACCCCCCCCTATTCGCTTAAAGTAGTTTTTACTTCTTCCATTGTCGGTTTTATACCTAAACTTTCAAGCATCGCTTTAAGTTCTCCTATGGTTTTCCCTTTTGTTTTTAACATTTCTTCCTTGTAAGGCTCTTCAACAAGTTTTAGTGCTGTCATTGCTCCACTAACCTTTTTCCCTCCACGGAGAGCAAGAAGGGCTTTTATAAGTTTTATTTTTTCAATGTCGTACTTTTTACCTATTTCTTCTCCGTAGATTTGTCTGTAAGCATACTCTATTTCATTTATGTCTGGAATTTTATATTCCTCAGTTTCTTCAGCAGCTATTCTTTTATTTATTTCATCTATGAATTCTTGATAATATTGCCTTTTTGCTTTATCCTCTTCATAAGGAAAGAACTTTATACCTGCAAATATTGAAAGCCAGTCGTATGGAGTCTTTGGTTTTTCTGTTGCCGGATAAAGCCTCATAAGATTATAAAAAAGAGGATTCTGCCGCCATATATATATAGCAGGCTCTGTCATATAAAGTTTTCCATCTCTTTTTACTTTCATTCCAAAGTTAGAAATTAAATCATCCGGCAATTTTTTACACCAGGAAAGTTGGCTTGGTGCTTCTACATATTTACCTTCCCTGATTGGCGTGTTAAAGAATATTTCTTTTCCTGTAATTAATTCAATCGGTATCTTGAGCATAGGATTAAGAGAGGAAGCAAAATCCTTTAGGCTAAGTCTTGACCAGTCCTGAAAGGCAAAGTTAGGATTAAGTGCAAGAGGTACTCCTTCCTGTGTTCTAAATGGTGTCATAGTTACAAAAAGGTCTGAAAAGTATTCAGGCTTGTACTCCTGATATCCTTCTGGCATTTTGGACATACCTTCAACGAATGTCGCAACTTTAGGTATTGTAGCGTAAGCTCCGGGTCTTGTAAAAAGAAGCTCAACCTGCCTACGGATATTCTTGGAATACCAGGTCCAGAATGGGTTAAGAAATCTTCTTCCAAATTGTCTTTCAAATTGAGTTACATCCCAGTAGTGAAAGAATACTTTTCCAACCTGCTCCACTATACTTTCTATTGATGATCCTGACTCTTTTTCAATTAAGGCGCATACTATTCTACCCAGGTCTTCCCTGAATATTCCTGCTCTTCTTGATAGGGCAAAAGGAGTATTTCTGGAACTCCAGATACCTCTATAAACTCCTTTTCCAGCTTCTTCTGCGTACCATCCGCCTGATTTTACTCCTGTTTTTGCAAAGAGGTCGTATGCTTCATCTCCGTACATTCCAGCCAGTGATTTTATTGGAACGTGTCTTCTGCGCTGTATATCCAGTGCTTCTTTCCAGTACCGGGGTTTTAAGAATTTTGGTCCGTATTCCATTGAGCCTGAAATCGTATCGGTCCAGAAGTTTCTCCAATGATATCCTGGTGTAAAAAGTGCAGTTTTTCTCCAGATATCAAGGCCCTTATCAATCACCTTCATAGTCCACCGGAAACCCTCGTCTCCGTAAAATGCTTTTTCTACTTTAAGGAGAGGTTCTATAAATTCATCTGCCATGTGCCAGCCTTTAAGCTCTGGAATACCTTTTACTGAAGTAAACCCAACCTTTTTAACAGGAGAGGCAAATCTTTTTATTTCCTGTAACATCATTGCTCTACCCGATTGCGTGGTATGCTCAAATGTTCTCTGCATGGAAGCGCTTATTATATCTTTGGGCCTTATTTTTCCCTCTTTTACCAATTTTTGTGCTTGAAGATAGAAAAGTCTTTTTTGCTTCTGGAATGCACCGGTTTCAGGTCCAATTACACGCCTCGCCCATCCAGAAGGCTCATACATATACCTTGCAGGATAATATTTTGCAAGTTCTGGATATTGTATTTTTAGTTCTTTTTCAAAATTGGCAAGGAATTTCTTGACAAAATCATCCTGATATCTTGTTGCTGCTACAACCTGTTTTGGGTTTAGCTTGCCCGTGATTTCATCAAGTTGAGAAAGTAGTTTTGTAGGGATTTTCTTTCCTTTAGCTGTATATAATGCTATATCTGAATTCATCCAAATATATTTCCCGACATTATCTATTTCTGATTTTGAGAGGCCCTTAAATATATCCTGGATAAGTCTTGCCCCTTCTTCGTACCTATGTCTCATCTGGGTTTTTACAATTGTCCGCAGTGGCCGCATTGCTTCTGGAAATCCTTTTCTTGTCCAGAACATCCTTTCAATGGTATTTACAAGTGGAACCTGCTCAATTTTTGCAATCAGCGGTTTTAATGCTTTTGTTATCTTATATCCTGGAATTATAGTCTTACCGCCCCATTTAAGTCCGCCAAAGTCAATTAGTTTTGCTGCCTCATCGTAAGGCATATTTTTTACAGTATTTCTTAGTACCCCCTCGGTTACTTTTATCTTAACACCTTTTTTAAGTATTTCTTCCGGTACTTCTTTAAGCAGTTTAGCAGTTTTAGTAAGTGGTTTTCCTTTTATTATTTTACTGACAAAATTTAAAACTTTTGGTAGCGTTTTCTTTGTTCCTTCTTCAACCACTTTCTTACCTAACTTTGTAAGGACAATGGGAGTTCCTTTAGGGAGCAAAACTTTCCCACCTTTAATTGTAAGATCATCTGAAAGTGCTATACCAGTTTTTGCTCCTCTAGCACCAACTGATAGATAGGCAAGTGGTGGCATTAAAATATCAAAATAAAGTCCGAGTATATCAGCAGGAGAACCAGCAAGACCAGCGACTGCCTTTTTATACCAGGGTGCTTCTTTAGCTCCCCATTCTTTAGCAAATTCAAATTCTTTTGTAACCGGCGTTTTAGGAAGTAATTCTTTTAACGCTGAAGCCATCCCAATATATTCAGGTTCACCAGGTTTTCTTGGTATATCTACAATTGGTCTAATAAGTTCTTTACCGCCAACTTTAAGTACTGCTTTTATATCTTCCCATTTTCTAAACTTAGGTGGGGCAAATTTAACTTCTGTAGGTAGTTCTGGTTTGTATCCTGGCAAATATTTTTCTCCAACACCTGCACGTTTTCCTGTTTCTGCCAACATAGCACCAAATGTACGTTCAGGAGTCATAAGAAGCGTCATCAGTTTTAGCAGTGGAAATTTTAAAGACTCCCCGACCTTACCCATAAAAGTCTTGTCCCTGAATTCTGGTAATAATCCCTTTTCTACCAGAGTTCCATAAGTGCTTTCAGGTTTCGTAATTCCAGCAAGTTCAGCCTGATAGCCCTTCTTTATTGCAAGTTCCTTTGCCTTCTCCCATTCTGGGATTTCTACCTTGACCTCTTCTGGTTCGTATCCTATTTCAGGATAAAGAGTTTCCAATACTGCCATAAATTTTTTGGCTTTGGTAGATACGTTTTTCCCATAGGTGGGATCATCAAATAAAGCCTTTAGCTTTTTTAGTTTTTCAATTTTATAAGGTGGTAATTTTCCGTTCATAAAGTTTTACCTAATAAATCCTGCTGCACTTCCTGTAGCTCCCGGGAATGCTCCTCCAGGTGTGTATGGGGTAGCTTGTGCACCTCCTAAACCTAAATATTCCCTCATCATTTCTACGTAGGGGTCTTGCTCGGCATACTCTCCCATTGGTGCATAACCGTATTCAAATGCCTGTCCGGGAGTTAGTGTTCCGACTCCTGGAACTTGTACTCCTTGTGCTGTTCCGGCACCGTAGAGACTTTTTATTCTTTCCCTTAGCATCTGATTTTCAAGCATTTGTGCTTCCTGCTGTGCTTTAAGTTGTCTTTCAGCCATATCTCTCTGCCATATCATTTGATTCATTGTATTTACGAAGGTTGCTCTCTGCACCTCATTTTGGAATTGCATCTGCCTTGTGTCTCTCTGATATACGAGTTCCTCTCTTTTTAATCTCTCAAAAGTAGTAGATTGCTGCAATCCTTTTTCTTTTTCAAGTCCTGCACGAAGGTCAAGCACATCTCTCTCGTAGTCAGCCTCTCTTGTAGAAATATCCTCAAGCCTTTCATTCAAAGCCTGCTGAAGTCCTCCTCTTTCAGCTACACCGGCAGTCTCAAGTCTTGATATCCCTCTACCATAAGAACCAGATCGAAGCATACCAAGTTGATTTAATTTTTGAGCCCAATTTCCTATGGCATTTGCAACCGTGGCAGCTACATCTCTCATTGACTTCTCATATATAGGCACTGCCTCTTCCCTTTCTTCAGTGGCTATTCTTTTACTCTCAATCAGGTTCTGACCAAGTTGCCTGAATGCTCCAGAAAACCCAAGTTCTGAAAGCATACCAGCTTCACTTTCAAGTCTGGCTATGTCCGCACTTGATAATCCTGCTGTTATGTCAGGAGTTTTAGGAAAACTCTCTAGCGGAAACTGTCCCCCACCTGCTCCACCTATAGGTTGTGGTGTAACTGCTCCTGTAATTGCACCTATTAGACTAGGTGGGGTTTGGCTTACTGGTTGAGTTACAGTTTTGGTTACTGTTGGGGTTACTTTACCTGCCCTAATTGTACCATACAGGCCTGCTGATGGTGGTGTGCGTAGTGATGTTTTTGGTGTTGCTACTGGTACTACAGCTCTTGCCAATACTGATTTTTTTGGTGGTATGTACGGCGTGTAAGGTGTATATGTTGGTGTTTTTTTTGGTGTATATGAAAAAGGAATACCATACTGTCCCCTCTCATCATACCTCAAATCATTCCACAGATTTTTAAAATACTCTTTCATTTTCATTTTCACCTCCCTATTTGTTGCATTAAAAAAGAGCCAATTTCTTGACTCTTAATTGATATTAAATTTTAATTTTTATTTAGTTTAAATTATCTATTGCCTGTACTACTGAATTAATTGGTGTATAAAATCTATTATCGGTATTAATTATAATACCCATAACTTCTCCATCACTATCAATTATTGGACTACCACTTTCGCCTTTTTTTGTTTTTATATTAAAATTCCTTATTATATTTATATTTAAATATTTATTGCCAAGAACATAATTTGGTTTATCATTTTCAGTATCAATTTTGAAACCATTATTTATTTTATCAGAATAAAATATAGCCAAATCATCATTATTTGAAAAATTATCTTTACAATATAAAAGCTCTGGATAAATCCATGCACTACCTGAATTTGATTTAAACCTAATATTTTTAATAATTTTATCTTTATTTATTATAGAATGTTTCGCTGTTATTAAATAATATTTATTTTCATATTCAATACTAAAAGCAGTGAATTTTACAATATAAAATTTATCTATCGCAATACCAAAATAAACATTATTAATGCTTTCATCTAAATTTGGGATTATATTTTCATATTTAATTATTTCTCGCTGCATATTTGAATTATTTGATATTAATGTAAAACCCAATTCATTTAATAAAAATATTTCAGCGATTATCAACATAGATAATATAAATACTGTGGTTGATATTAATATTATGAATATTATTTTCTTCATAGATATAATTATAACATTATCTTGACCTCAGTAAAGTCCCCTCAATTTCAAACCCTTTAAATTTGAATTCTGAAGAAGCTGAAAGATTTTCTATTAAAAATTCCATAAATTCCCCATCTGTATTTATGTAGATATTTTTCTGGATATTCTTTATAGTATTTGAATATGTTATATTTGAGCCCCAGTTTCCAACGCCCCACGTCCCTTGCCCCCAGAGTATTGGGGCCCCTGGAGCTTTAGGAATACCGCTTACTGGCTCATTTACAATAAGTGATAATTCTCCGTCTTTTGAGACATATATTCTTACCCTAAAAAAGAAATCTTCTGAACCTTCAGCCAGTATTCGCAGGAGTTTCCACTCCTTATTATTGAACGGATTTCCTACATCAAATCTTCTACTTTGAATTAGTGGATTTATTGGAACACCTCCATCAGAAGTGCCTTCTAAAAACTGATATATTCTAGGGCTTGAAGCTCCTCCTATTATTGTTATTTCCTGATTAGAGGAATCAAACCATCTTCCAAGTGAAGCACCCTTTACAGGCATAGCTGTAGTCCAGGGTTTAGTTCCTAATTTATTCTCCCAGATAAGAATAGTATCAAGCTCATTTGAAGTGGAAGAAGCTACAAAAAGAAGGTATCTCCTGTTGTGATATATTCCAAATGAATAAGGTAGTAAGTCTGGATTTAATCCTCTCTGCATAGTTTCATCAATTCTGTCCGAGATTGGTATAGGCTCTAAAGTCTCAGTTGCAGCAAGAAGCACTCTTGAGAGAAGATATATTCTTTTATCACTTGCAAGAAATATCAGGTCTCCACCGGCCCTGTCAATTGAGAATGGAGCAAGACAACCTATATTTTCATTGATTCTTCTTAGCGACAACGGATCTGACTCATAAGGATAAGGAGAAGTACCACTGTAACCTGCAATTGACCTTTCCTTAAAGACAACAAGTATATCGGGATTTATTGTATAATCGAGTCCGGTAATTGCCTCTCCATTATCGGGCAGTACATCAAAATTGCTTTCTTCTTCCACCATATCGGGACCTGCTAACTGAGAATAATCAATTCTCCAGGGGTAATCCTTTGGAACGTAAAGCATATAATTTTTATAAAGACGAAGGAGCTTTGATACCAGAGGTGGATTACTCTCTGGAGCTCCAATCCCAAGAGCACCATCACTTAAATTGTCATCATAATAGGTTGCCGGCTTATCTATTGTCATAAGAAGCAGTCTATATGTGCCTTCTTTTATGGTTCTGTAGATTTTTGCTCCTGTAGCCCCTGAAGGATAAGCATCTCCCAGGGTAACACGGACTGTATCTGTATCAGTTAAAAGTACATCTGAGACAGGGCTTTCAGAAGATTCCCCCCCAGGATAAACAAAAGTGTAACTCCATATATAGTTTCCAGTAAGCCCACCCTCACCAATTGAAGCTCTTGTCGGTTTTAATGTTGGCGTGGGATAACCTGCATTTCTAACGCTGTAATCACCCATTACTACCTGGACATTATCTACACCATTTACGCAGTAGAGCATATCGTTAAAGACTTCAAAATCAAAATATTTATTTGGAGATAGTCCGCTTTTTAGAGTTGAAAGAGAATGACCTACAAGCCTTTTTAAGTATTCGCCAGTTGATACTATTAAATCTTTTGTTCCTGCTTTCTGCGTAAGAATACCAAAACTTTTTATAGGGTCTGTCCCACTATCAGAATTAAGTGGAGTGCAGCCTTTGCGCAGGATAAGATTTGCGACAATATCGTAGACATAATCCCTTATCCTTTTAAATTCATTTCTTTTTATCTTCAGTGGGTCTACAGCGTCATTCTGTCCACCACCAAGGTCTATAAGTTTATATATAAATTTGTCTAAAACATTTACAGCCATTTATATCCTTATTTTAATAACTAAATCCTTCTTTTGGTAATATTAATTTTGGTGTCCATAATTTGTCGTGTTTTTCAAATGCTTCACTAAAGAACCAATGAAAAAATCCACTTTTTGGTGCTGGTATATATGTAACTACTAAATATGGGATATAAATTCCACCTTGTTCTTTAGAATAAATTCCTATATAACCCGATGCTGTCTCTACCCTGAATCCATAATTAATACCACTAATCCATTTCTGTGCTATAGTTGTTGTTATCGTAAAATTATAATAAACATTAACTGTAACTGGCGTATAACTACCTATTGAACCTCCTGTTATACCTGGCATATTATTATAAGTCAAAGTACCTTCAGCCCAATCTGCATTACATTCTTTTAAGGTGGTTAGTTGACTATTAACAACACTATGTTTTAAATATAATCTAGCTTCTGTAATAGTATTTCCAACTAAACTACTTAAATTAAACTTCATAAAAGCCCAGTATATACTCCCCCCGCTTACACCGTCATAGATAACAGCAACACCACCATAAGGAGTGTCAGGGTTAGTATTAAAAGCATAAGCATCATCACTCGGATAAAATGTTTCTGGACTTGCCATTTATGCCTCACTTCCTACAGCTACACAATCCCATTTTGTATCAGTAGAATTATAAATAAATAGTTCATAGTGAGTTTTACTTATTACTGTAGTAGTCAGAAGTGTAACTCCCAATGCTCTGTATATTGCATTGTGTCCTAATGCCCTGGCTGTAGCATTATCTTTAATTCTTATAAGTAAAGCATCGCCATCTCTAATATCTCCAGTTGGTGCTGCAAATTCACAAGCTCCTGCAAGTGCTGTAATTGTATGTATAGTTTTTCTACTCTTGATAATCGGGTCAGGAGTAGCATTTGTTGCCTCAGTTAAATGTGTTGTTCTATCTCTATCTGGTGGTATATATGGGGTTGCTATTGCTCCTTGTTCTAGTTTGGGATGTGAAAATATAACTATATCCCCATCGTTTTTTGGACTCAAGACTATTTCTAAATTATCAGCAGTAGCAGAAGTAATAAATGTATAAGTTTTCCTTATAGCTGTAGTAGAAGCTAAAGTATCATCATTGACGTGAATAGTACTTGGTGTTGCTCCGTTGTAACTCTTAATATAAACATAAGCAAAATCACCAGCTGTAACCTTATAATCTATTGAAAATGTATATTTAGTGGATGGTAGAACTTTAAGCCAATTTGCTACACCAGGAGTTATTTTTATACCTTCATAATTATCACCAGTACAGGTTATTGTTATCTGATTTCCTTGCCTCCCTGGGAATAATGTATCTGCTGCAATTACTAAAGTTGGGGTAGCACTTAAATCCCAAAAATCAGGCAGCTTAGTACCAATATTGTAGCTTTCAAAACTTTGATTTAAAAGTAGATTTTTGCCATAAAGTGCAAAATTAAAAGCACCAGTTATTCCAAGTGCAGTTTGAGTAGCTATAACTTCATCATTTAGATTATTTATGAAATGGGCCTCTGGTCCAAATTTGACTTCTCCTCCAGCAAGAGTTTTTAAGTGCACTGCTTTTGTAGTTCCATCTGCCCCTCTTGTTAGTCCAGGTCCGAACTTTATAGAAGTTCTTTCTGGATAGAAAATAATTTCATTTTCAATATGGAATGACCCACTAGCAGGAGTTCCTTCAGGTATAGATTGCATAAGAATTTCATCAGCATTTTCCCCAACATCATCATCCAGGTTAAGGGACAGATTGTTTATCGCAGTTTTTAATTGTGTTGTTACTTTTTCAGGATATTCAGCAGCCATTATCTAACCCTCCTTCCCATTCTTGAATAGTATTCTCTTTCTAGCTGTGCCATATTTAATTTATCTTTTACTTTTTCATTAAAGTCATCTATTACCCAATTGTTTAATTTAGCTTCATATTCAGCCTTTAGCTCTCTTGCGCCATTGTAATCTTTTTCTTTACTTTTAATTCTTGACTGAGCAAACAATATAAGAAGGTTCTCTTTATCTATAGGCAAGAGATGGGGATCGTCATCGTCAACCAATCTTTCCGGGATCTGATAGAATGAAAAATAGCCAGTATAGTCCTTATCTGGAGTAGGCTCAATTATTAGTTTTTTAGCCCATTGGTAGGCAACCTTTGGCGGTCCCGAAGTGGTATGAGACCTTTTGTAATACGTGTTTGAATATTTCACATAATCAAAATGTTTCTTATCCTGAAAATCAAGAGGGCCATTCTCTTCTGTAAAGACGTTGTATATTTTGCGACAGTATGCAGAAATAGCATATTCTGTAATCCCGGTTAGTATTGCAAGTTCCTCTGTTTCCTCAAAGCAGGAAAGGTCTCCTGAAGAAATATCCATATATCCTTCATTTAAGAATTCCTTTATGGAGTCAGAGAATCCCTTACTTGTTATAGGTTCAAATCCAGCATGAATTACTGCTGCTATCAGCTCTCCAAAATTCATTTTTTACCTCTTATTTCTTTTTTTTAAATTTAGGCTTTATAGGTTCTCCTTCTGTAATTATTTCAGGGGCTTGAGGTAGTCTCAGCCTTTCTTTTATTAAGCCCATATCTTCTTCTACAATTTCAAATACACTTGTACCGAATCTATTGTGTCCTCTTATAAAATCTATCTCCTTTTTGTCTTCTGTGGTGTATATTCCACCTACAAATTGGATAGATTTACCCATGTGGGCTATAATTCTGCCATCGACAATAGACTTACTTGCTGGCTTCACGACTAGCCTCAAACTTCCGTGTGGCGAAACAAATTTAACCATTATTCCTCCTAGTTAAAATATTTTGGGGGTTATCTCAAACCCCCTTTTTTTAATAATCAGGGTTATTAAAGTTTGTCTGCTTTCCAACTATTGTTAAATACCCAGCGCAGGCAGTGCCTATCGCTCTTACAAGAAGAATGTCATCTCTGAAACTGTCCAGTTGCATTTGCACTCCAGATGTAGGCAATACCTGTTCTGTAGCTGTAGCTCCCCCTGCTCTCGAGTATACTTTTACTTCTGTTTTATTTGCTCTATTTATAGAGTAAATCTGTATGAGAGTGTCTGCACTAGCATTAGTAATTTTTGAGATTATTGATAGTATAGTATTAATCCAAAGTGCATTATCAAATTCAATGCCCTTGAATATACTTCTATCAATTGCTAGAGAGATATTTAAGCAATTTGAAGTATCTTTATACAACTTCAATCCTCCAGTTACCTTGGCCTGCGTTTCTGCCATTGTAAGTAACATACCTGCTGTAGAAGCATCTGCTCTCAAGCAATCCACGAGTTTTGCTTCCCAGTTAGCACTGGCATTAATCATATCTACAACTTCTCCCATTTTGTCAGAGTTAGTTTCAGATACGTCAATAACACCAGGATCGCTGGGATTTGCACTATCTATCGTGGGATCAACTACTTCTGATGCCAAAGCTCCGTGCTTGAATGTAATATCTCCTGTGGTAACAGTTACTGTTACAGTTCCAGAAGCCTGAGCACCTATATATTTGACCAAAATACCGACATCCTGGTCATCAGCAGCGTACCTTCCCCTAAAATTTGATAGCAAAGCAGCTATCTGTGCTTGTTCTAAATTCACTATTTCCTCCTTTTTAAATTGTTTAATCAGTTACTAACCACTTACGCCAGTTAGTATTGCGTGTTTCTTTTCCTGTCTTATCTCAAGTCCAACTTCAGATTTATACTGGTCTTTGAAGCCATCCACATCATTATTCTGGATATTTGTTTCAAGTTTTGTATCTCTTCCGCTCATATTACGGTAGTCAATTTCCTCCATATCCAGAACTGCCATATAGCCTCCATAGATAACCCCTTCAAACAGTTTGTTCATTACGAGGTTTAGTATACCGTGTATTGACATATACTTACTCACAGCAACACCATAGGTCTTTTCACCGGGAACTGTCTGTAACCTTCCAGCAGCCCACAGGTTTATTACTGAAGCAACAAGAGGCGAGCAGAATCCCCACTTTGTAGAAGAGCCATATTTAAAGGCTTTTCTAAGGAAATTCTCAAATTCCACTTCTGTCAACAGTCCGCCTGCGTCTTCAACATTTGTTTTTACGTACTCAAGCACTCCACCGGTAAATCTTTTCCTATGTGTACCATTATCATCATAACCTCTTTCACCAAACCAGAATTGTCTCTCGATATCAATAAGATGCTCAATTCCTTTCTTGTTTCTTTGAGAGTTTCTGTCCTTACCACCATGTAGTTTGGAGGCATCCTCTGTTCCTGTTACCTCGAACGAAGTCTTGATAATCTGTGTAAAGTTATACTTGTCAACCTCAAGAGTTGATTTTGCGGCTGGTGAACCTGCCCCTTCTTCTTCAGCAGAAGCAAGTTTCATAAGTGGCTCATCATTAACCAGAGCAGCTTTAGCAGATGAACCCACCCCTCTCTCTACAAGGTTGAGAGTATTATCTGCAACAACTGTTTTTGTTCTTACAAGGAATACTTCTCCAGTTCTGGGAACTTTCCATAAGTCTCCAACTCTGAAATAAGCACCATTGTCTACAACAAATAATGTAGCATCAGCAGCATATCCAGCAACACAATTTATGGCATCCCAATAAGGCATTATATCGTCTTCCATCCAATCGTAACGAGGATTAACTGTCTCCTTCTTAGAGAGCTTACTTGTAAGCACAGTAAGAGGAGCAGCATTTGGATTAAGCAGATATATCTTATCGGATATGTCGACAACTCTTCTGATTTGAAGTATATCTTCAGTGGACCTTTGTCCTTCTATAATTGTAGGCATAATACTTCCTTTCTTTCTTTTAACTTTTTTATATTAGCGTTCTGCCACCAGCTTTTATTATTGCATCTATGAGTTTGTCATCTTCAGTAGAGGTTTTGCCGCCTTCCCGGCCTTGCTCTCCTTCAGAAAACGCACCCATTTTTCCTTCGATATTCTTGTAAGCCTCATCAATTCCAGCTTTTTTAGCCTTCCCTGATATATCACTTACAGAAAATCCCACTGCCGCAAGATAAAGCAGATGCAGAGTTTCTCTTGTTGATGGCAAATTCTTATTTCCACGGAATATTGCTGTCATCTTTCCTTCAAGCTCTTCACTCATATATGGATAATTCTTTTTGTCCTGTTTCATATCTGAGAGAGCTTGGTCAAGTGTTGCCTTCTCAAGTCCTTTTTTGAGTGGAGTTAATTCAGTTCCCAGCATATCTTTTATTATTTTTGTCATCTCATCAGGTTCTGTTTCCAGGAGCTCTTTGAGCTTCTCCTTTCCCAGCCCTTCTTCCTTAGGAGGTTTTTCCTTCCCGGCTTTTTCAAGCCCGTTAAGGTAATCATAGATATACTGACCGTAATCCCTCAATTCCTTGTTTTCAGCAATAACTTTTCCGTACTGAGATTCTAGTCCCGTATAAGACTTTGCGGCAGCATTATAGTCTTTCCAGTTTTTTTTCTTAGCTAGATTCTCATAATCGCCTTCTCCTGTTTCCACAGGGGGCACTTCTACCTTCTCCTTAATTTCAGGTCCTTCGGTTTCTAAACCTTCAATTTCGGGGGTAATTCCTTTTTCTTCTGGCATTACACTCACTCCTTCTCCCTTTCAGGGGGATTATATGCTTTGCTTATATAAAAAAAGCACCTCTTAAGAAGTGCTTAATTTTTTTATTTAATTTTTATTCTAAATTATTTATATGTTTTGCTTTTTATCTAAAACAGATTTTGTCTTATCTGCATAGTTTGTTTTTGTCTTTATAAAACTTTCTATAGTCTCTATAAATTTCAATACCTCATCTAAAACTTTTATTTCTTCAATAGTCTTGCAACTCCTCCAATTGCTTTTAATTGTTTCCTTATTTTCATCAAGCCAACTGGCAAAAACTTTCCAGCCAGTATTGTGAAGCATCATATCTTTTATCGCATTTGCTTCGGTTATTGCTTTTTTTGTCTCACTTTTAAGATTTTCAAAATTTATTAATTTATCCACCAAATCCTCCAGGCAATTTTATCTCTCCCCCTAGTGGCATACCTTCGGGGGACACTTCTCCAAGTGGCATTCCTCCAAGGGCCATTCCTTCAGGTGGTCCCCCTGCTTCTATTGCTTCAACTGGCATAGCAGCACCACCTGCGCCCATAGCTTTTCTTGATGCTTCCATTCTTGATACTCCCTGTGTCAGCATTAAGATTTTATCTATCATGTCAGGATTTTCCCTTAAAAGTTGAAGTATTTTAGCTTCCTTATCATCAGCCAGTATATTTTCCGTGTCTGGGATATCAAAAGCATCACATAGAAATTTATCTATTCCATACCTGGAAACCGTAGGAGACTTTGCCAACCTGTCATATATTCCAAGTATTTGTTGCTGCAATGCAATGTCCGAGATTGTCTTTGCTGAAACAATCGTTGGCTCAAAGCTGAAATCTCCTTGCATTTTCTCACCGGTCAGTTCTTCAAAGCTTAAGGATAAAAACTGAGTGAACCTATGCCAGACACCCTTTTTTGTATTTTCAATCTTGAGTATAGCGGTCTTTTCTGCCAGTGGTTTAAGAAATGATATAGCATTTGAAATTATCATCTTATTTATTCTTTCATCACCGCTTGCCATCATTTGAGATGTCGTTGTAGCTGTCTCTCCCCTGGGGGCATATCCTCCTTTAAGATATGAATAAAGTCCGGTTTTGTTTTCCATATCAGAATTTGCTATGTTTTCTTCCATAAATAGAGACCTTTTTACATCTGCTTTAGCAAATTCCCTCACTTGCTCTATATCTGTAGCCCTTACGACCTGCGCCGGTCTTGAAACTAAATCTTCTGGATCTACCATAGCGCCTTTTCCAACTATTACCGCTGGATATGCGACTCTTTTTTCAATATCTATTCTCATATTTTTTTGGTCTTCAGCATACCTTGGGCCGTCTGCAAGAACATCAATTTCACCTAACCCATAGAAGCACTCTGGTACAACATAATCTCTCATACCAAAAAATGGCTTATAAAATTTAAACGGATTATCTTCTTTATTTCTTATTGAATATTTCCTGTTTGCTACAGTCATTACCCTATCATTTTCCCAGTGTTCCAAGAGTTCTACGTAAGAAAGTTTTTTATCTCCCTTCCCACTTCCCTCATCAGAGCCTTTTGAAGAGGACAGTCTTAAAACCTGAAGTCTTTTACCAAGATAATTTTCCCCTTCGTCTTTTTCACTTAACTCTTCTCCTGTAATCTTATTTACTTCAGTTTCGTTATAGATTTTGCCTTTACCACAATTTGCCTTTAGATATGAAAGAGGTTTTAAAATCCTTCTTATGCAGTAAGGAGCTACCTGAATATCCATATATGTTGGCAAAATATAAAACCCGTAGAGATCAACCCAGTCAAAAAATACCCGATCTATAAGATTGTCTGCTTCTTTCTTAAAAAGCCAACCGTGGGTGAGTATTCCAGTTCCATACATAAGGCATTGATTCATACTCATATCCATAGGGGTAAACAGATGATCTCTGAAATCCTTATCCAGGCTCGTCTCCATTTTTCTTGCAGGTTCCATTGCTTCTTTATCGTTTGGGAGAACCTTCACTATTGGTTTGACATTGAAAAATCTACTCATCACCCTGGGACTTTTTGTCTGTATGTATTCCATTTCCGTAGTCAGTTTTATTGAGGACTTTATTCCCATCTCTATATCAAAAAGTTCCTCATCTGTATAATCCCTGGAGAGATAATATTTCCTGAAACATCTCTCAAACCAGTGTTCCTCAAGATTTTTTCTCTGATTCTGTAGATATTTATATCTGGAAGTAACAAGGTCTATATAGTATTTTTTTGAAGCCATCTAATATCCTTCCTCATCTTCCTTTTCTTCTTCTAGTCTTTACAGGCAATTTTTTTCCTTTAGATTCTTTTAAATGCTCTCTCAATTCTTCCCTAGTAATTTTTGGCATTCGCTGTCTTGCACCTTTTTTTCTCCGAGCATATTCTGCTCCAAAAAGACCTCGCTGTTTTTCCGAAATAATTGGAGTGTGCTTTCTTTTTTTACATCTTTTACCTGGCATTATTTATTTACCTTCCTGTAACTGAACCTCTTTGAGGCCTCCACTTTTTTGCTTTAAAATTCCAATCCACTTTTGGAAGTAACTTGTGAAGCTGATAAGCTACCATCCCGGTTATTACCCTATCATCAAAAGCAGAGCTTTCAGCCTTCACCTTTCCGTCTGCGTGTCGGACAAAAGTTTTCATTTCTGAAATCATTTCCGCATTTTCTATATCAATATCCCCATTTCGCACCAGTCCGGCAAAATCGGTTATCATTATGGGGCGCTCTATCTTTCCTGTATACCACCCGAATTTTCTGGTCTTCTTATCTGTCTTTTCATCAATCTCAATTCTGAAATAAAGCAGTGGGTAAGAGAGTTCCTTATAAAGCCTGCTGTTGGTTGCTGCTCCATAAGTATTTCTCTCCACTCCTACCCAGGCTACGTTGTAATAAAATCCAAGATTATAAATCAAATCTGCAAGTATATCCGGCTCAATTCTTCCGCATATTTCCGCAACGAGCTTGAAAGGATTTGCTCTTTTCCATACTTGCGCCACAGAGTTATCTACTTTACCCTGTATAACTTCGACTCCTTCCGAGACATCTGAAGCCACAATATAATGGACTGGCTCTTTTATTTTTATATTATCTTTATCAATTTCCTCATATTCTTTAGGAAATTCCCATATTTTTAACTTTCCCCTGGGCTCTTTATCAAATGTTATTTCTGGTTTATTTCCTTTATAGTAATGATAAACATCTTCCACTGTTGCCATCATCCGCAGGTCCCCCACCGCTATCGGTTCTTTAACCCTGGTTGAAAGTACCTGCAACTGTCTCTTTGAAAATATTGTATCTCCGGCAGCTAGAAATGCCTCCTCTGGTGTTGCCGGATATTCTTCCATAAATTTTGAAAGGTCGTAATCTATCTCATCTGAGGCAATTTTTCTTCTTCTCCAGTACATCTGATTATTTGACAGCCTAAACCTTTTTTTTGCCTCTACTTCATTTCCATAAAATTCGTGGTCATAATCAAATAACTTAAAATCTTCCGGGGACTCTATGGAATACCGGTCATCCCAGTACCAGGGAATGAATACCCTTATAAATGGTGGCCTATCCCTGTATTCTCTTTTTTCCCAATCTTTTTTAAACTGCTCCCACTCAACCGCATTTAACCAGCTTTTATGAAATCTATTTCCCTGCCCCTTTGCAGTGGATTCTGAAACAACAAGAGTATTTGGACTTTTTTCAGGAACAGCATCTAGGGCTGAAGTAAGGACTTTACCCAGATTTTCCATTCTTGCTGTTTCTGAAAGATGAATATTATCCGGTGTAGAACCTCTTAGAATATCTTCATTTTTTGCTGTATCTACAACAATCTGGGATTCCAGTGAAAGTTCCGGGTTTAGACTTTCAAAAACAAAGCTGTATTTTGTATAATATTTTGTCTTGGGCCTCATAGCTGGCGGTAGATGCCTGTAGTACCTATCTGTTATTTTATATATTTGGAGTGTGGTTTTTTCATTATAGGAAATGACATAAGAATTCACATAACGGTTTAAGATGGTCTTTGTAAAAATCACAGCTTCTATAAGTGTCGAGACTCCCTCTTTTCTTGCTTTTAAGATAATGAGCCTCACCGGAATTTTTCTTTTCCAGAGCCACTCAATTATTTCCATTATATAATTCTGGGTTCTGTTAAGTTTTAAAAGAACAAGTTTATTTTCCTGGTTTATTATGTAAAGATAATTTTCTATGAAATTACGAACAGTCTTTATAGAGTCTTTTTGCTCACGCTTTGTTAACTCTACCAAGATCAACTGTAATTCTTCCTGGTCTTTTTTCGAGTAATTCTCTTGCTCTATCTTCAAGTTCATCTATACTCATTCCTTCATGTTTATGGATTATCTTTTCCTTGCTGTCAATCTCCCTTTTGGTTGTTTTAACTTCTGTATATTTCATAAGCTGCTCAAGAGCATTAAGCAACTGCCTCATATAACCGTTATAGATATTGGCAAAACTCTCGGCTTCAAAAGCTGTGGGATAGACATCTGCCCTTTTAAGTTTTGCAGTTATGTAAGCGACCCTCTCTAGTATTATTGCAAATATTGGATTGCTGCTGTATTCCTTCTTCTGGTTCTTGTAGTATTTTAAAAGACCTCTGTAAAGAGATTCATAAAGCTCAACAGTCCAGTTATCTTCATCTTCAAATCCAGCTGTGCAGAGTCCGTGAGTTATCTTTGCCGAGCGTCCCTGCTTGTATTTTAAAATCCTTGTACCCTGTGTTCCTATGACTATGGCAGCATTGCCAAGCTTCTTTATGCTCTTTCCCTTAGCCTGGCTTTCAACCAGTTTTAAAACTTCTTCCTTGAAAGGATTATTTACTTTTATGACTTTAAGGTAGTCAGTATATTTTATTTTAAAGAATGCTCTCTCTTTTATCCTCAAACTTCCTCTCCTTTGTAAGCATCAATATATTTTTGCAATGCTCGCATATAACATACTGAATTCCAGTAGCATCGTAGTTATCTGGATTTGTAGGGACTGTTTTCCCACAATTTGGATTAAAGCATATTGTAAAGATTCCCCCCGTATTATTATCTTTATAAAGCGGCATTCTAATCATAACTCACCTTACCGAAGTATAAATATTTGTTTTGAACCCTCCGACATAGGTAATCCCATTTTCTAAAATAAAATCAGAAAAGAATTTTTTTGCCTTCGTGGCGTTTTTAAATTTTTTAAAAAGCCTGTATTTTTTTTCAAGTGGCTCTTTTCTATAAATTTTATTTCCTTTGAAATAGTAAAAATATTTTGTAAACTCTGTATTAAAATTTTCTCCGTTACTTAAAAGTTTAAAATTCATTTTTATTATTAATAACTCAATAGTGAAGTTAAGAAATTTAGTTAAAGTTTGCTATCTTTATTAAAATAATTTGCCACAAGTGCAGTACAATCATTTCTTGTTTCTGTTAATTTGTGTCCGATTAAACTCTTGGCTATTTCAGCACGTTTTTCGTCAAGACTCAGTTCTATAACATTATATATTTCTCTATATGTGGAATTGAATCTATCATATATTTTTCCTGCTATACCTTCGCACCAATCAAGATGAGGATGAGCTCCACATATTGCACAGCCTAATTGAGCAGCTTCAGTTGCTGTCATTGACAAATGGTTTTTTTTCATAACTATCACCTCGCTTTACTTTAATCTAAACTTAACTCTACTTAACTTAACTCCACTATTTTTTCATCTGATATTTCCATTAAGCTGCTTTCTTATAAAAAAATCCCAAATAAAAATCTGGTTTTTTTATTAAAAAGCCAGAAAAAAAACTTGGTAATAAAGGTTTAGAAATAACCCTTGAATAACTAGATAGGCAACCCCTCCTTTCCTAACTGCGTTTATCTATTCTTTTATCAAAAAGCCTCCTTATAAGTTTTTTTGCCCGGCGCATTTTTAAAACCTGCAAAGTTAAACAAAAGTTAAGGATAAAATTTCGTATGTAAATTGAGAAGTTGGCAACCATGGATTTTTTCCTCCACGGAGTTTCAATAGAATCTAACCATTTCTTAAAATCTTCTGTCATAGTCAAAAGTTCTGACGGATGTGCTCTTCTAACGTAATTTTCAGAAATTTTATTTTTCTTCATAGACATAACTTTCTAAAAGAGTAAGCATTCTTTTTTTATTCTGGCACATAACTATTTTGGAAAAAAAGGATTCTTTTTCCGGGCGTTTTAAATTTACATCATTATCAAAAAAGCACCCGCATCGGATATACCTCTCATTTGCCACCAGAAACTCCAGGATAACGCTAGACGAGAGATAATACAGTTTTAGTAAGTTTATACACATATTACTAAAAATATTCTTAAACTGCAATATTATGATAGCTATAGAGAGAGAGATAATAATTTAAAATCGGCTGGCTCCTGGAATTTCCTTAACTGTAGGTCCCCACCCCACCCCTTAAAGGCAGTTCTACCAGGAGCATACATATTTTTTAGATATAAAATGATATATATGTGTTGGTGGATCATATAAAAATAACTAATAGGCCTGGTTATCTACTACATATAGCAATCTATATAATTATATCTCCATATATTGATGAACTTCCGATAACGTGCATTATGTAAACTTGTAAATCTTTCTTTTTAGGCCTATCCTTACTCTTATTATATATAAATACCTATTATCTATAATAACAGCAGTAATATAATATCTTTAAAACCCCACCATAATAGCCTATATATATCTGGTTTTTTCAAGTTTTAGTATGTTGATTCTTATATAAAAACCTATATTTATATATCTAGCCTTAGTCTATTTATATCTTATCTTTATTTATAATTTATCTTATATATATTATTACACTGTGATTTCTCATTAAAAGGGTTCAAAATTCTTGTGGAAAATTTAAAATATCTGTGGATAACTTATATTCTTTTTTATATAGTTTATTATTATATTATTAGATACTCGCATTATAAAACGCCGGGAAGATCGCAGTTTATTACTTCTGGCCAGTTCCCAGAGCTTCAATTTTATTTCCTGGAATAGATCTTCTTTCAGTCCGGGATCATAATTTCTTATAGTGTACTCAATAGCTTTACTGTACTTATCTATTATGTAGTTAAATCTTATCTCTATATTATCCTTACACGTCATTTATAGTCAAAAAGGGTTCAAAATATTTTAAGTTTTTTTATTTAGTTTCCTTAAGATCCTTTTAACCAGCCGGGTCTTTCTTGATTTATAACCATTATAGGAAAGTCTTATGTACTGCTCGCAGAATACTTTGTCAACATCAGAGGCCCAGAACCGCAAGATCTCAATGTCCCTATAAGATAACCTTAATTTCAAAATAGCTTTTTCAACGTCTACTATTATTTCAATTAGCTTTTCAAAAGTGGCCCAGGGATTCACTGCCGGCAAACCTTTATTCAGGACCATAAAAGACCCGGAAAACAAAGCAACTAGATCCGCAAGCTCCAGCCTGAAATAACTCTTGATCATCCTGCCGGTATATTCCATAAGTATATTATAGTAAATATTTACATATTTAGTAAGTTTATTCAATTTATGCTTGACATTTGATACTGATATGGTAAACTAATTTCAGGAAGTGAAAATATTTAATAAATAAGAAAGAAGGCAAAATGAAAGCGTCAATTATAACTAAGTTGGATAAGTACGGTAGACCTGTTTGCGTTCCAGTATCACCACGCCAATATAAGACTGATCCACTATTGACCATGCCGGTAACGACTAACAGCCAGAATAGAGCCTTTATTGTTGAGCCTACTGGCAAGACCTGGATATTTAAGCGTTCAAAATAGTAATTTGAAGCCTACCTATTGAAATAAAAAAATAGGTAGCATTGAGATTATTATAATATAAAGGGGTAAAAATGATTAAATTAATTGAGATCAGGGAATTGAGCCGGATCTCCGAAAAACTAAATTTCGTCTGTATTGAAAATGTTGTTGATTATTGCTTTAAAAAACCTTTAGAGATGCAGACGCTTAGCCAGGAGCATTTATATTGTTTTTGTTTAGATATAAAAAACAATATTAAAAGTATCGAAATGGTTTCTAAAGGTTCACTAAATACATCTATAGTTCACCCTAGGGAAGTACTAAAGGCCGCTATATTAAGTAATGCTGCATCAATAATAATGGTACATAATCACCCATCAGGAGACTCTGATCCTTCAAACGATGACATTGAAATAACAGGACGCATAAAAAAAGCCTGCGATATTTTTGGGATCAGTTTACTAGATCATATTATTATCGGTAAAAATAATTATTACAGCTTTAAAAATAAAGGAATGTTATAAGATGCAAAACAAAATAAAAGACCAGGAAATAAAAAATAAAATTGATGATGCAGTTGAGTCTCTATTTTCAGAGCTAGAAACCGGAAAGAGTGAGCGACTTTTAAAATATTTAGAGTTTGCTGCAAGGTTCAGACATTATAGTTTTTATAATACTCTTCTAATTTATTTCCAGAATCCAGAGGCCAGTTATGTTGCCGGTTATGTTACCTGGAAAGATCAAGGCTTTATAATTAATAAAGGTAGTAAAGCAATTAAAATATTAGCTCCAAGATTTTATAAATATTATGAAAATAATGACAAAACAGTATTTATAAATAAATATGATTCTATTCCTGATGATGTAGAAGTTGAAGAGGGAATTTATTTTATACCTGTAAGCGTTTTCGATATTAGCCAGACCACAAAAACAGAAAAAGCTAAAGATATAATAACCGATTATTACTACTCAATAGGCAATGATTTTAAAAATGAATATCTAAAGCTAAAAGATAAAATTGAAAATGAAGGTATAAAAGTAATTGAAAATAATAATGGTAGACCAGAGGGGACAGCAACCCCTGACAAAATTACAATAAAATCCACTAGGGATTATAATAACAGATTTTTAACACTTCTACATGAATACGCCCACGTGTTAGCGGATCACTCAAACGGAGAGTTTACAAAACAGGATAAAGAAGTCCAGGCCGAAGCAGTTAGTTATATGGTTGCAAAAAGCCTAGGATTAGAGAATCCATTCTCAAAAGATTATATTTTACACTGGGGAAAGGATAAAAAAACCTTTACTGAAAACCTTGAAAAAGTCCTGGAAGTAACAAATAAAATAATGGAGAAGTTTAAATAAGTAAAAGCACAAAAAATGAATTACTACAATCGCATTTAAGACACGAAAAGACAAGGGTTAATATAATATCATTAAAGGAAAGGAAAGAAAAATGAAATTAATGACTAAAGAATTAGAAGAAAGATTTAGGCAGGTTGGCAGCCAAGATGAAGTTAAAGACCCGGTTATAATAGCAAAGTTTTTTAATCCTGCTGGACTGGGGACCTGGCTGGCTACAGAGTACAGCGCAGTGGATAAAATCTTTTTTGGGTATGTATCTTTATTTGGGGATCATTGCGATGAATGGGGGTCATTTAGTCTTGAAGAGCTTGAAAGCTATAAAGGACCGTTTGGGTTAGGAATTGAGAGAGATTTACATTTTGAGGAGATGCCCTCAAGTGAGTTAATCAAGCAATATACTAAAGTATAGATAATCCTGGCCATTGCCTATTAGAAAAAGAATTAGAGCAGACATAATGTTAACAAGCACACATAATTAATTAAGAATTTACACATATACTTACTACTAATAGGCAATAGCGAAGATTATAAAATAATTTACTTAGTAAATCGGAGGTGAAATTATGTTTCGTTATAGATGGACAATTAAAGAATTAAATGAAGTAAGTAATTGGAAATTGATAGAAACATTGGTAGACGAAAGACGAAGTAGTTGCACAAATTATTATACCCCACTATATAAAAAATTAGGAGAACTTACAAAGTGGGTTAAAGAACAAAAAGTGGGTACTCCGGACTGGAAAGAATAAAATCAATAGTATTCATTCAGGGTATAGCGATATACCTTGATTAAATATTATTAATGAAGGGAGATAAAAGATGAGTTATACAATTCAAAACTGTAGTATTTGTAAAAAGGATGTAAAGATTGAAGCTCTAAATTTTTTAATGAACCTTGATAAAAAAATTGTATGTTCTGAATGTCAAAAGGAAACCGAGATAAATGGGAGATAAGAGATGACTCCAGAAAGTAAAATTAAAAAAGTACAATTACAATGCAGTGTAATAAATCAATTAATACCTAAAGCTAATAAATATTTTATTGATTATTGCAAGGCAATTAAAGAGGCCTGGAGCAATGGCAAATTTTGTGGCAATCATAAAGATAATTATGATATTTTAGAGAAACATAATTTAGGTAATTGCTACGATAATTATTATGGTAAATATAAATTCAATTGGAATTATGAAATCCAAGAACTAAATAAGCGTTATAAACAATGTTTAAAATGAAAGGAGATAAAAAGTGTTAAAGACTAAAAAAGATATTTTTAAATGGTGGGAACAGTGCGGAAGTAAACCTGATAAACACGATGACTATATAGAATTTTATATTCATACATTGGTACACTTTTTACACCAGGATATTGCAGAGGTTAAAGAAAGAGATACTAAAAATAAAATACACTTTATAGATGTTATTATTAGAAAGTGGAAAATTCCATTGAAACTTAATTTTATGTTACAAGATAATAATGTTTATAAAGTAGTAAGAATAGCTGGATTCTAATTAGAAAGGAGATGAAATAATGCCTAATCAAATATTCATAATTGTAGATGCAGACACAGATGCAGTTTGTGGTGTTGTGGAAACAGACAAGCCTTACAAGATTGTCCAGGATGCAATAGACAAATATAGAAAAGATAACCCGGTTGATTGCAATTGGGATGACCTGAAAGAGTATCTAATGGCCAATGGATTTAATCTAATTGAATATGATGAAGTCTATTTTTAAGAAAGGAAATTATGAGAGAAATTAAATTTAGAGTTTGGGATATTTTAAAAAAGAAGATGCTACCAGTAGAAGCACTACACTTTGGGTATTGCGAAACAATAGGTATAAAAAGTGAAGAAGTAGGTGTAATGGTAGGTGAACCATATCAAAGAGAACAATTCCCCCATAATCCTGTATGGGAAACTGCAAGAGATTTTAAAGGAAAACCACATTCAAATTCTACAGTTGTTCTCATGCAATATACAGGATTAAAAGATAAAAATGGTAAAGAGATTTATGAAGGGGATATTGTTAAAGACGATATTGGAATTCGTTTAGTAAAAATAGGCTTCTCCTATTTCAATGACCCCGATGGAATAGAACATAATTTTTATGGGGTTTATGGAATTTGGGAAGATAAAACCGAGAGTTATTTTAATAAAGGTGACGATGACTTAGAAGTCATTGGCAACATATATGAAAAGGAATAAAGAATGGTAATCATTTCTTAGTATATGCATTAGCTAATATCAGGAATTGGTTACTATTTCATTCCAGTAAAATTCAGACCTATTTTTAATATTTTCTTTGACTCTGCTGGTTCTACTAATTATAACCTTATCCAAAAATATTGACAGTATCTTTCTTTTTTTATCTACATCAAGATCATAAAATAAATTTTTTAAGTCAGTGCTGGCCAAAATATTAAAGTCATAACCTATTATATTATTTATCTTCTTATCAAGTAGTTTTAGCTCTTTATTAAGCTCCATTGTTTTATCTCTGTAGGTTTTTTTATCTATAAAATTATCCAGGTATTCATCAAGCAGCTTGTCTACTTTTATTTTTATTTTTTTCTTTTTAGGTTCAATATTAATAGCTTGACTGGGGAAGTTATCGGCAAGAGTCAGTATCTTTTCCTTTATAGCTTTTTCATTTTTACAAATAAAATCCAGTACTTTTTCAGTTACAACATCTTCTATCAAGCTAGCATTTACATAAACAGACCTATTACAGGTCCCCTGCCTGTATCCAATGCAGGAATATATAGGTTTATGTTTTCCATGGTTAAGTTTTTTCCTGCTTCCCCCAAGATTTGCCCCACAGTTTGCACATTTTAAAAATCCGGTAAGTAAGTACTTTGCCGGTTTAGTAGTGTTATACTTTTTGAATGTAGCAAGTTGCTGCTGCACTTTATAAAAATTATTTTTACTAATTATTAGTTTATGGATCCCTTTATAAAGATTAGTGCCATGGCGCACATAGCCTATATATATGGGATTTGTCAGGATATATTTAACTAATTCTGTTGTTACCCTGCCTCCACGCTTACCCTTTATGTCCTTTCTATTTAGTGTTTGAGAAATTACTTTATAGCCATTTCCTTCAAGATACATACTATATATTTCCTTTATAATCTTTGCCTCATTTTGGTTTATTTCTATGTTTTTATTTTTCCAATCGTAACCTAAAATATTAGTTAAATTTCCTATCATCTTACCCTTGCTTGCTCTTTCCTCTATTGCCCTTTTTATTCTTCTGGTGATCATAGAACGCTCCAATTTTGCAAAGACACCCATCATATCTGAAAGAGCATCTTTTGTTATATCTGAAAAATCAATTATTCCTTCCTTTTCAGTAATAAAGGACGTGTTAGTTTTAGCCATAAGTGATTTTATATACCAGAAGTCATTACCCCTGGCTATTCTATCCTGGTCAACGCATAAGATATAATCAGGTTTCATTTCCTTTAAATCATCTAAAAGTTGCAGCATAGAGGGCCTCTTGTCAATAGTAGCTCCTGATATTCCCTTATCCTCATAAATATCAATGATATTAAGATTATATTTTTTTGCCAGTTTTACGGTTACATTCCTCTGAATATCAAGAGAATAGCCATCCTGTTGCCGGTCTGTTGAGTATCTGTGATAGCAAAAGCAGGTTTTCATAATAATTTATGTTAATATTCTCTTACTTTTATATAATCTGCTGAGATAAACATTTCCACATTATTTTTATCTATAAATCTAATACTTTTTTCCGTATAACTTATTATTTCCTTCGCATAAAAGTGTTCAACTGTAGTGTTTTTATCAATAATAGCTTCTTCAAGTAACTGGACTTCTTTTTCCTTATTCGCATATTTAAATATACCAGTTATGAGTTTTACCTTATCCCAGTCTATATAATAAACTACAATTTGATAGTTTTTTTCTTCCTCTTTTTCTTTGCAACCAGAAGAAGCCATAAAAATTATTATAATCAAAACTACCAGAAATATTTTAGTTTTCTTCATTTCTTATCTTTTCATAATCAAGCACAATTTTTTTTATGTTTTCTTTTATAATTATCCAAATCAATTATTTTACTTTTATTAGACTTTAAATTCTTCCCCTTTTTTCCCCAGATTCTTCTTCAGGTTCTTCTTTTTCTCTTTTTATTTCCCTTATTTGAGATACTACTCTTTCAATTGCCTCTAAATCTTTGGAATCTAAATCTTTAAAGTTTACTCTAAGATTATCAGCTTTTTGATATTCTTCTTCCTTCCCCTCATAGAAATAAGATAGCGGGCGATTGAGTGCCTTGGATAATTTTTCTATTTCAACCGCAGTAATATTTCTTGAACCACTCTCCATTCTTGATACCGTTACAGGTTCAACTCCTATTCTTTTAGCAAGTTCTTCCTGGTCGATTTTTGCAATTATTCTTGCTATTTTAATTTTTAACCCAATCTGTTTGTTTCTATCATTCATTATAAGTCCTTTCTAAATATGAATATATTTCATTATACCACATTTTTTTAACATTTTAGTAAAAAAACTTCAAATTTATATTGACATTCACTTTCAAATTTAGTAAAATTATTCTGGAACTAAAAATAATGAACAAAAATAGAAAGGTTATACTAAATATGAAGACCCCAAAAATGCTACTTATTGAAGAAAAAACCGATAAAGACATCAGAGACTACCTAATGGAATTATACATAGAAAAAGACCTGACATTTATTGAGATAATAGAATATCTCAAAGATGAATTAAATGTAAAAATCTCGACAGGTGGCCTGCACAAGTGGTTTAAAACCCTAAAAATACCTACAAGAGTCTGGAGTTTAATAGGCAAGAGGTAATCTTAAATGAATATATCCAAAAAAGAGGCTATAGATATTATAGCTCAGATAATGTTTTCACATCTAAAACAAAAAGAGGTGAGTTTAAATGAATGCAGTAAAGACAGTAGAAAATACGCACCTAGACAATATAATATATCAGAAGACAATAAATAATAATAAAATAATTTTGGATTTATGCGGTGGTACAGGAGCTTGGAGTAGACCATATTTCTTTAATGGATATGGAATTATAAATGTAACTCTACCTTATTTTGATGTTCGAACCTATACGCCACCAAAAAATGTTTATGGAATTTTAGCAGCCCCACCCTGTACCCATTTAGCTATAAGTGGTGCAAGATGGTTTACTGAAAAGGGACAGGAAGCATTATTAGAGGCTCTGGCAATAGTTGATGCCTGTTGCAGAATTATATTAATAACTAATCCTGTTTTCTGGGCTCTGGAAAATCCCGTTGGCAGGCTTTCAAGATATTTGGGAAAACCCAAAATGTATTTTAATCCCTGTGATTATGGCGACCCATACACTAAAAAAACTTGCCTATGGGGTAATTTTAATATACCAATAAAAAATCCTGTTGAACCAATAGGTAAAAATCCAATACATTATATGCCACCATCGGAAGACAGGGGAGCTTTAAGAAGTATTACTTCGCCAGGATTTGCAAGAGCATTTTACGAGGCTAATAAATGAAAAACAAAATTAGTAAGGAGTAAAAATATGGATTTGCCTTTATATTTTCTAAGTCATACTCAAATTAATATGTTTAAACGCTGCCGGATGCAGTACTGTAAAAGATATGAGGAAAAGCTAAAAATACCACCCCCTTGGACTATGTATCTTGGAAACATAGGACACAAAGCACTGGATTTTAATTTTGAGCAGAAAATAGAAAGCTACACCGATCTTGATTATAACGATTTTATTGAATTCTACTACGATAGTTTTGATAACAGTCCCGAAAGAGAATCTGTAAACTGGCAAGAAGAAAAGCCAGGACAAGTAAAGGATATGGGATATAAAGTCCTTGAAAATTACTACAAGGAACTGAAGGTTCAAAAAACAATCCAGCCTATAGCAGTTCAAAAAAAGATTGAAATAGAATTTGAAAATAAGCCTTACGCACTACGCACTTATATTGATTTTATAACTGACAAGGAAGAAATTGGGGATAATAAAATATCACGCAAAACACCGGACAAAAATGCTCTTGCAAATGACAATCAGCTAACAACTTATGGACTTTCATACCTATATGAATATGGGAAAAAGCCTTCCGCTTTATGGTTTGATTATTTAATACATTTAAAAAAAGGTCCTAAATACGAGAGATTCCCTGTCGAGAGGACAGATGAACACTACAGCCAATGTCTTGAAGATATAGGTAATATTGCAATACAAATTGCTGACTGTAGAAAATCCGGCTCCTGGGATAGAGATACGAATGGTTGGTGGTGCAGCCCTAAATATTGTGGTTATTATTTATTATGCAGGCCCCAAGATAAAAAAGTTTACTTTAAAGTTTTAGAGGATTTTAAAAAGAAAGGGAAAAAATGAAATATATATTAGATATTGACTTGATAAAAGGTTATGAAGAAATATCAGTTAGGTCTTTAGATGAAGTTGTAAAAGCTCTATATGATAGGGGAATGATAAAAATAAATAAACAGGAAAAAATTGGTGAACCATTTTTTGACACATTATTAAAAGAAAGGTAACTCCAATGAAGGAATATAAAGTAGTTTGCTTTATGACAGATTGCATAAACAATAATAAAGAAATTAAAAATAATCAAGGCAAATATGACCGTGGTAGTTGCAAAGAAAATAAAATAATTATAGGGCCAATAAGAGAAAAACCATTCTGTGTAAATTATGAGTTAGTAAAATTAATAACAAGTAAGAAAGGATTAAAATGAAATTCTTATTTAGACTTTTAGTAGGTATATTCAGAAATAAAATAAAAATAGAAACTGACGGAAAGTATATCGTATTTATTATTGCTAGAGATGCACAAGTTGATTTAGAACATTTAATATATGACTTAAATAGAGAAAAAATTTCTTTTTTTATAATTTTAACTTCTTACGTTGATGGAGTAAAAATAATTAAAATTTAAGAAAGGATAAATTATGGGTTTGTTGAGTATATTCAAAAGAAAAAAAGAAACTTACGAGGTAGTTAAGAGAGATGAAATTAGATACAACAGTGATGAAATTCAGCTTATAAAAAGTATGTATGCAAAGGAAGCCACGCCTGAAGAGTTTGCCCTTCTTATTTATATGTCAAAAAAATATGGCCTTGATATCCTGACTAAAGAAATATGGTGCGTAAAATATGCCGGGCAGCCAGCTCAGATATATGCAGGTAGAGACGGATTTCTAAAAATAGGACAAAGAGAAAAAAGATTAGATGAAAATAAGAATGTAGTAAATCTATTCAATGGAATGGACACACAAGTCTTTAAGATAGACCAACCTTTTAAAGTTTCTTACTATGACAAGAAGATAGGAAGTTATGTCAATTTTGAGAAACCATTTCAATATTCTGCTACCTGCACGGTTTACAGAAAAGACTTTGAGCATCCCATAACTGTTACCGTGTGGGAAGAAGAATATTCTACTGGCCAGTCTTTATGGAAAACAAAAAGAAGGACTATGATATCAAAAGTCGCAGAATCGCAGTGTCTCAGAAAATCATTTTGTATATCCGGTATTTATTCCCCTGAAGAGATGGACTTATCTATTTTACAGAATCAAGGTTTAATTCAATTAAAAGAAACTGTTGCTATCGAAAACAAAAATAATATAAAAGCTGAAGTTACCCAAGAAGAAAAAAAAGAATCTCCTATATTAAAAGAAAAGCCCAAAGAACCAAAGAAAGATAAAGAAAAAGAAGAGATCCCATCTATTGAGGACCTTAAAAAAAGATATATGAAAAAATATCCTAAAAGTCTAATCCTCACAAAGTTGAAAGGCGATGTCATAGAGCAATTCCTATTAGGAAAATTTAAAACAAAGGAAATATAAGATGGGAAAAGAAAGAAATGTTTGTCCTGCTTGTGGTCATATTGCTTATTATTTTGAAAATGGCGATAGGGATTGCGAGGGTCAACAATTAGAACCCGATTATTCCTATTGTAATTATTGTGGTTTTGGGTGGCAGCAATATCAGGGTATCTGGGATGACGATGTAGCCTATATTTATAGAAAAAAATTAAAACAAAAAGAAATAAACTGGCAGAATATTTTTTATAGCATTGATTTGGAATCTGAGGCAAAAAGAAGGCACTTTAAATTTAAGTGTAGTTGGTGTGATGAATATACTAATGATGAAAAACATAAATGCGATAAATATTCTTCTGGTTATTTATTAAAACTTAATTAAAAGGAGATTTAATGCAAAGCATAGAACAGCAAATTGTAGACTACATAGAAGAACATATCGTTTCAATGTCAGAAGATGAAATATCAAAATTCAAATTATTTTTAGAAGAAAATTTTATTTTATCTAGGAAAGATAGAAGAAATAGAATAGAAAAATTTAAGTGTAAATCTTGGAGTTCAAAATGAATATACCATACTGTTGCTCCGGGGTCTTAATAAAAAACCCCGAGTTGAAATATACCGATAATGGCAAGGCAGTCTGCAATATGGTGATTAAGGTTACTGAAAAGACAGTGCAGGGTACCTTATTCCCTGTAACTGTCTGGGAAGGGCTTGCTGAAAACTGCACAGAAAGTCTCTCAAAGGGAGATAAAATTATAGTAATAGGTCTTATAAAATCAAATGTCTGGGAAGATAAGCATGGACAAAAAAGAGAGACAAAATATATCCAAGCATTCACAGTCGGAATAGATTTAAAAGATTCTAAGGTACAAATAACAGGTAAAATAAAATCAGAAGAAGAGATAGAGGAAAACAATATGGGGAGAAATAAATGATATGGCTGCTTCTCCACAAACCGAAAATGGACATACCAAAATTGCTAATGAACTTTTAGAAGCTATATATAAAGTGCCTTTATCTGATTATGAACACAGGATATTTTGGTTTATTTTAAGAAAAACTTATGGATATAAAAAAAAACAGGATTGGATTTCACAGAAGCAGATAGTAAAAGAATTAGATATTCATAAATGCAATGTAAGCAGGACGATAAAAAAGTTAAAAGCAAAAAATATGATAACAAATGCAATTGAAAAGAATAAAAAAATATTAGGAATACAGAAAGATTATGAACAATGGAAGTTATCCAAACAGATAACTAATAAAGTTATCCAAATAGGTAACAAATACAGAGATTTAAAGGAAAAGTTATCTAAACAGATAACCGAAGTTATCCAAACAGATAACCGGAAGTTATCTATACAGACACACACAAAAGAAACTATACAAAAGAAACTTATACAAAATAATATATATATAGACATTTTCAACTACTGGAATAAGAAAAAAATAATAATTCATAAGAAACTAGATCAAGCGACTATCAGTAAGATAAATGAAAAACTAGAAGACTACACTATAGATGAGATAAAAGACACAATTCATATCTATTCGGAAATTCTAAAAAGCGAGGATCATTGGTTTAATTATAAATGGACACTAAAGGATTTTTTTCAACGAGGATTTGAGAAATTTAAGGATGCCGATGTGGCAGATGAAAATTATTTAAAAAAGGATAAAAAATGAGTAACGATATTATTTCAAAGGTATGGAGAAAAGTTGAGGAACTAGCAGAAAAAAGAGGAATGACTAGAGAGGAGTTCGAGGAATGGAGCGATGCTGAGCAATATCGCTCAAATATATCTGAAGACGAAGCCCTACTTATAGAGACTTTTTATGCGAATGTAGTTATAGAACGCTTGGAGACTGAGGGCAAGGATAAATTAGCTGAGGAAATTGAAGATAAGTACTACTGGGTAAAAAGATTTAAAAAGGACTTTGATAAAATTGATAAGGTAATGAAGCATTTGACTGATGTATGTGCCTACATAAAAAGAAAATATGATGTTGAATATAAATATGAGCGATTGTTTAGGTGGGATGATATTTTGTACGATTTAGTTATCAAAAAGAGCAAAAGCAAAAAGGCAAAATATAAAAGATATGATTGAAAATTAGGAGAATTGCGAGGATTAATTGTTAGAACTAAATAAAATATATTGCGGTGCTAATTCAGAAATCTTAAAACAAATAGATAGTGGATCTATCAACTGCTGTATAACCTCTCCACCTTATTGGGCTTTAAGAGATTATGGAGTTGAGGGGCAACTCGGACTTGGACCTACCTTTGAAAAATATATTAATAAACTTTGTAATATTTTTGATGGGGTAAAACGAATATTAAAAAAAGACGGGACCTGCTGGGTAATAATTGGAGATACCTATTCAACTGTTTCCGGTAGACAGGGTAAGGGTGATTTATACGGTAAACAACCAAAATTCTCCCAAGATGCAGATAATTCAATGCCAATTAAAATTAAGACTATTTTACCGGATAAATCCCTCATTATGATACCCTTCCGATTTGCAATAGAAATGGTTAATCGTGGTTGGATTTTACGTAATACAATTATTTGGTACAAACCAAATTGTATGCCTGCTTCGGTTAAAGATAGATTTACAGTAGATTTTGAGTATGTATTCTTTTTTGTAAAGAATAAGAAATACTGGTTTGAACAGCAGTTTGAACCAATGAATTTAGAGTATATTGGTAGATATAAATATCCCGTTTTCTCTGGCAATAAACATAAAAGTGGTATGTATTCTGTTAATGGAAGCAAGCATACAGAAGGAATAAAAAAGCCCAATGCCGAGGGCCGCAATAAACGATGTGTTTGGCAGGTTCCACCAAAATCATTTTCAGGGGCTCATTTTGCGGTATACCCAGAAGAATTAATTGAACCAATAATTAAAGCAGGTTGTCCTGAAAACGGTATAGTTTTGGATCCGTTTATGGGAAGAGGGACTACCGCAATTGTGGCCAAGAAGCAGGGAAAGAACTTTATAGGTATAGATATAAATCCAAAATATTGTGATATGGCAAATAGGGAAATAGCAAATACATATAGGCAATTGGAGTTAATTAAATGATAGATAATAAGGATAAAATTATATTAGATTTATGTGGAGGGACCGGTGCTTGGAGTAACCCCTACGCCGATAATGGGTATATCGTATATAATATTACGCTGCCTTACTATGATTTGCTTGATGAAAAAGTTGTAAATTTTTGTATTGGTCTAAATCCATACGGAATACTTTTTGCTTGTCCTTGTGATATATGGTCTATAGCCGGTGTGAGGTTTTGGAAATCCCGGACATCTGATGAAGTATTTATGCACTCAAAAATCCTGGTTAAGGGCCTCCGGGTTATTTATAATACCAATCCAGTGTTCTGGTGTCTTGAAAATCCTATAGGCAAAATGAAAGAATTTATGGGAGGACCGGAATATAAGTTTAATCCATTTAATTTTGGAGACCCATATACTAAAAAGACTTATTTATGGGGAAAATTTAATATACCGATGTTTCCGCTGGGTATAGAGCCTAAAATAATAAATCCAGTTGAGCACACAGGTTCAAATAGCACAAAAAAACAGACTCCCATATCTTGGATATCCGGTAAAAATAGAAAGGAACGTAGGGCAATAACACCACCAGGATTTGCACAAACATTTTACGAGGCTAATAAATGATAGATGGAATTATAAATATTGATACTGATAGAGGTAAAGAATTTGGATTTACTTCTGATAAGTATTCAGGTTGGTTATGGAAAACTGGCAATTACATAATTATTAGTTTTATAGAAAGTAGAGGTTATTTATTAAATCTATTCAATTCAATTTTAAGAAAAGGTTATGGGATAAAAGTACCGACACCGTTTGCAAGAATGCAAAAAATATTGGAACTAAAAGATTTTAAGCAGACTTTTGAATATAGTAAGGATTTTGGAGAAGTAGAAATCTGGGTAAAGGAGGGTAAAAAATGATTAGGAGGATTAAATGAGATATTGTCCACAATGTGGTTCTATAAAAAGCTGGCATTTTTATAAGGGCATATCTGCTGATAGTATTTGGGATAGATTTGATAAAGTTGAGCCAGATGAAGGCAACTGTTGGAAATGTGGATTTTCCTATAGCGAACATATTAATTATCCACTAGAGGGACAGATAAAAAAATTTAGGGAAAAGAGAACCTTGAAGAGGAAGAACAATGAATCATAAATTAATTTTACTACAAAGAACTATAGCACTACTTATAATTCTAACCCTGATAGTGGGAATACTTGTAATCTACCTGATAGAAAATTATCCCAAAGTAGAAGTTAGATATGTGGATAGGATTATAAGGGAAAGGGAAATTGTAACCGAATATCAAAGTGAAATTGAATGGGATAAGTTTACCATAACCGCCTACACGCAAAATGATGAGGGTTGTAATAACATAACTGCGATAGGATTAGATTTAAACAAAGACTGGACAAAACATTTTAATTTTGTAGCGGTTGACCCAGATGTCATACCTTATGGAAAAACTATATTTATAAAAATTGACGGTAAGATTATAGAAGCCCTGGCTGTAGATTGCGGATATGCCATTAAGGGTAATAGATTAGATTTATACCATAGTAGTCTAGAAGAAGCTTTTAGTTTTGGAGTAAAAGAAGATGTGCCTGTGGGGGTGATTAGATGAATAATAATTTACTAGATATAAATAAAGTAAAGACTTTTTTGGTTTCCAAAATGCTTTGGAGGTGGAATTATCTTGGTGTTGCTACGGAAAGTTTAAACAATTCTGATGTTTTAGGCATAAGAAGAACTCTCTATGCTGCCGAATTTGAAATAAAATTAACTAGAAGTGATTTATTAAATGAAGTAAATATTATTTTAAATATTATAAAAAGCAAGACCATTTTTGGTTGTCATGGCAGTAATACGAAAGTTACCAAACATGGAACTTATTTAGGATATTGGGAATTTGATAGACACTTAAAAGAATTTATACCAAATGAATTTAATTTTTTAGTGCCAATAGAATTTGAGGATATTAAAACGAAGCTAGAAAATAGTCCCTATGGCTTATATACAATTAATATCAAAAATAATAATTATGGTATTAATCAAATTTTGAGACCAAAAAAATTACATAAAAATAAGATAAATAATGAATACTTACCAAAATTTTTTAGAAAGCTATCTACGGAAAATCAAATGTTAAGAGAAAAATTATATATAAATGATTAAACAATTATCATTTATAACATTTATTATATTTTTAGCTTTAGTAAGTTATTGGTATGAAAGTATTATTAATAAACATAGATAGTAAAAAAATGCCGAATTTAGCACTTAAAAAGATTGAGAAATATCATCTAGATATGGGTGACGAAGTTATATGGGATATGCCCCTATACACTCATTTGGTAGATAGGGTTTATGTTTCTTGTATATTTAAAATTAACGAACATAAATGTTTTGAGTATGAATATTGTAGTAAAGCTTTTATTGGAGGTAGTGGATATAGACTACGTATTACCTTACCTGAAAAAATTGAACAAATTAAACCAAGAATTAATATGGGCTTTTGTAGTCGTGGTTGTATTAGAAAATGTCCCTGGTGTGTTGTGCCGGAGAAGGAAGGTAAAATAAGAAGAGTGGGGGATCTTCTGGATTTATGGGATGGCAAAAGCAAAGATATAGTTTTACTTGATAATAATATTCTAGCGTTGCCTAAACATTTTAGACTAATCTGCAAACAGGCAAGAGAAAATAAAATCAGATTAGATTTTAATCAGGGATTAGATTGCAGATTACTTACTCAAGAATTAGTAAATGAATTGAAATCAATTAGACATAAAGACCTCCATTTTGCCTTTGATGATCTATCTTATTTTGATTCAATTGATAGAGCAATTACACTACTACAAAAAAATGGAATTAATCGTTGTACTTGGTTAATGCTTACTGGGTTTGATACCACACTCAAAGAAGATTTATTTAGAGCTAATTATTTAAAATCAAGAAATCAAAATGCTTATGTTATGAGATATAACTTTTCAAAGGATAGAAAATTAATACCATTATCTCAATGGGTAAACAATCATAGATGGTTTCAGGGGATAAGCTTTAATCAATTTATAAATATGTTTGAAAATAGAAAATATAAAAAATTATTAGGATTGGATGATAAATGCCAAGAGGTCGTATATTAGATAAAGAAGCAATAAGTATGGAGGATAAATGGCGGTAAGAAAAGGAATAAGTAATGATTTTTGGAATATGTACAATTCAGAAAGAATTAGTAAAAAAATATTGTTTTGAAGAATGTGGACAAATACTTATTGGTGGTTTAGACGGTGGCGATATGTTGGGTTCGTTGTATCCTTGTAATGAAAAAATATGCCCTCACGAAGAAAAAAGATTGAAATTGGGTAAACTGGATAATGGCGAAATAGTTTATTTAAGAAAATTAAAAATATAAGAAAGGATAAAAATGAGTGAATTAGAAGAAGAAATTAAAGAAACAACAAGTATGATTAAAGAAGATAATATTAAGTTAGCAAATGAATTAGAAAAAAGTGATATTTATGTAAATAAACTTGAAAAAGAAAGGGGCGAATTTAAACGTTCTGCCGAAATTAGATTAGATAAAATAGGGGCATTAGAAAAAGAAAACACTGAACTCAAAAAGCAGATAGAAGATTTAGAAATCGCATTTAAGTGTGTGAATGATAAAAATGATGAGCTTAAAAAATCTTTAGATGAAAGAGGAATTATTTATTAGAAAGGAAACAAGATGAAAAATAATAGAGAAATTACAATTGAGGAACTAAAGAAAATTCACGGTGAATATATGGTTGCAAAAGCATTGGCAACTATAAGTGGGGAATATTATAAAAATGAAGATGAGTGGAAAGACAAATTCTTCGAGCCTCTAGCCACCAATCTCTTATCCAAATTACAAACATTAGATAGGGGGAAGGTAGAAGATTTAATGGAAGAACATCAAGTAAAAAATAAAGAAGAAGCATATCAAAATGAAGATTTTATAGAAGCTATCCTTCAATTAATCCCCAAAGAAGGAGTTAAAAAATGGTAGATTGGAATAAAGTTGAAAAGGATGTAGGGAAATTAATAGATAAAAATTTATTACTTGATTTAGATGAAATGACTACATTAATAGTAGAGTATTTCAAATCTCTAATAGAAAAAGAATTTAAAGTGGTGGAAGAAAATACAAATCGTAAATTTTTAGGATATTTGGGCGGAGTAATAAAAACAACTAAAAATATGAACAAGAACAAATGAAAGTAAATACAAAAAGTAAATATCTTAGCAAGAAAACTATAATAGATAATATTATTTTTGCTAGTAAAAAAGAAGCCAATAGGTACTTGGAGCTAAAATTACTTGAAAGGGTAGGCAAGATTAAAAACTTGGAACTCCAACCAGTATTTGAATTGCAACCTACCTTTAAAAAGTTTGGCGAAACATATAGAGCTATAAAATATATGGCAGATTTTAAATATAACGAAATAAATAAAATAGTTATAGAGGATACTAAGGGATTTAAAAATAAGGTATATCTTTTAAAAAGAAAATTATTTGAATATAAATATCCCGATCTTACCATTATAGAGATATAAGAATTAAAAAAATTAAGAAAGGAGAAAAATGTTTAAAAAAGAAATGGAAAGAAGAATAGTAAAGCTAGAAAGAGAACTTACAGAGTACAATCTCTGGATCAATAGTATTCGTACAGAAGTTATCAATTTACAAATGGTAGTTAAGAAAATAAAGGATATAACTGGGTATGATTCTTATGAATACAAGACAGAATTGGTGAAAAAGAATATAACAGAAAAGACTGCGACAGAAGCCATGGGGCAGAGGGATCCTGAAGATTTAGTTCCAGAACCAGGACAGACTGTAAAATTTAAAAAATAAATTAAGAAAGGAGGTCGTCATGGGAATACCAGAAAAGGATGTAAAAGTAATTGAAGAAGAAACCTCTATATTACTAAAGCAAGCAGATAGTTATGTTATAAAATCTGCTCAAGATGTAGATTTAGCTTCAGAGTTTCTTAGAAAAATAAAAGATGTAGAGAATAGGGTAGAAGCAAAAAGACTTGAATTTACAAAGCCTTTAAACGAGTCGCTTAAAGCAATAAATAATACATTCAGACAATTAAGCGAACCACTCACTCAGGCAAGAAAACTACTAACTGAAAAGATTTTATCTTGGAGAAGAGCTGAGCAGGAGAGGATAGCTAAAGAGGAAGAAAGACGTAGAAAAATACAGGAAGCTCACGAAAGAGCAGGGCATGAAGTTAAAGCTCCAATTATCTTAGAGAGACCAGAAACAAAAATGGGAGATACACAGGTAAGAAAAGTATGGAATTGGGAACTCATAGATTTTAGCAAAGTGCCGGATATATATAAAGAGATTAACCGAGTAGCAATCAATCAGGCTATTAGAAATGGAGCTAGGGAAATTCCTGGATTGGAGATATTTCAGGAGGAATCTTTATCTATAATAAGGAGATAATAAGAAAATTAGGAAAGGGAGCAATAATACATAATATCATTACTCCCTAATTTCCTTAATTCTATTTTATAGCACCATAGGCTTTGAGTAAGTCATAAAAAGAACCACAAGCAAACACTGCACCAGCTTTAACCATAACTGAAAATGCATTGGTATCAAGTTTTGCTGCCACTACAAGAATTGCAAATATAACAGCAATAGCACCATTTACTGAAGTTATGATTCTTGAGTCAATATCTTTCTTGGTAGTAACTTTTATGATTTCCCAAATACCAAATACTATAAATATTAACAAGAAGGTAAGTAAATCTATATTGAGTAAAAATTTAAAATCCATTATTTCACCTCCTTATTTTTTCCCTTAAATTTTGCACTATAAAAGCCTTGTTTATTCCGGCAATTGGAGAAGTTGCATATTTTACATTTATCCCCTGCTCGCAATTGCCATTATAATATTTTCCACCTTCAATCAGATAATTTTCTATCATCCATTTTGTCCATGTATCTATGCAGTCTGGATAATCTTTAAATCTTCCTGCACTAGAATAAGGAGAGCTATCATAAGCCTTAAATCCGTAGAGATTCGCTTTCATACGTGCTATAAAGGAAGTACCACTTGTACTCTCTAAAATAGCGTGAGCTATATTATGCAGTGCATTTACATCATATAAATTTTGTGCATCTATAAAAGCCCATGAGAGACCAGATAACCTTAGGGTAAGACAATATTTTTCAAGTTCATAACAATCTATATTTTCAATATTTCCCAGTACCGGTTCAAAAACTTCTGGACAGTAATTATCTTTATCGAATACTTCCATTCTACCTTTAGTTATCGGACCTATCTTTCCATCCCATTGTTTTCTATCAAAAGGGAATACATGACGCTGGAAATCAGTAACTATAATTTTATGATATTGAACAGAATATTTATAACCTAATTTAACAAAATATAAATCATAATCCATTATAATCCCCTAGCCCATAAGCTATGAACCCAACAATAATTTAAAGCAAAATCCTCCATTTTTTTAATACTCGCAAAAGTTTCCGGTCCCACTATACCGTCAACTAAAAGCCCTTTATTGGCTTGATATAAGCTAACCTCACTTGTAAGTGCTGCATCAAATACATTACTGTCAGATAATCTAAAACA
>Ga0307376_10000699_pt1 | contig 40883 bp, 32 predicted proteins | sample TR2MG_FD_202536 | JGI IMG/M metagenome (GOLD analysis project Ga0307376, IMG submission 202536) | Soil microbial communities from Risofladan, Vaasa, Finland - TR-2 | ecosystem: Environmental > Terrestrial > Soil > Coastal area > Acid sulfate soil | place: Finland: Risofladan, Vaasa | collected...
CGATCGGTCACCACGAGCGCCTCCCGTGATAAGTATAGCACACTTTGGCAGAGCATTACAACTCAATCGCGCTTTGGGGAAACGAGGCAGATCAATCAACCGTGTGTGCAAGCCGGCTTTCGCATGTAAAGCTCGCAGCCCCCGTCTCGGGGGCGTCCCATGCAAGACGGTGATCGACATAAACCGTCCCCGAGACGGGGACTTGGAGCAAGGGAGGCGAACCAGTGCTCCAAAAGTCGGGGAGTATTGCGTCACGTACGTGCTTGGCACCGGATATTGACCTGCTTCGAAACCCCGCTTTCAGGGATATGCAGGTAGTGGTAGAACGGAGCCTGCGAGTTGACCTTTCACTACGCTTGCGGATGTCCTCATCCGCCGTTATAATCAGCCACAAGAGAAAGTGAGGAGGCACGGCAAGCGATCCCCATGATCCAGTCCTTGCTCGGCCCAGACACCTTGAGCGACGGCACGCAACCCCAGGTGAGTGTTCACACCGATGGCGGCTGCGATCCCAACCCCGGCCCCGGCGGGTGGGGTGCGATCATCCGCTGGGGTGAGCGCGAATGGGTGCTCAGCGGCAACGACCCTGATACCACCAACAATCGCATGGAACTCCACGCCGCCGCAGCGGCTCTAGCGCTCCTGGAGGGACTCCTCGGCCCTTGCCAGGTGGACCTGCACACCGACTCCGCATACGTGCAGCAGGGTATTACACAGTGGATAGACGGATGGGTCAGCCGCGGCTGGCGTACCAGCGACGAGGAACCGGTCAAGAATCAAGACCTGTGGCGCGTACTGGTTCGCCTGACCCAGGTGCACCAGGTGTCCTGGCATTGGCTCCAGGGGCACGCGGGCCATCCTCTCAACGAGCGCGCCGACCGGCTTGCCACCGCTGCGCTGCAAGCGCTCCGGCGCGGCCCAGGTGCGCCCGCTGCACACCAAACTGGCGAGGACGACGGTCCGGCGGTGGAAATCTATGTCAAGGCCTCCTGCCACGGCGCTCAGGGAGCCGGTGGATGGGGGGCCGTATTACGGATGGGCGAACACGCCAGGCCCCTGAGCGGCGCTGAAGCAGCAACGACGGCCAACGCCATGCTTATTCGAGGCGCAACCGAGGCTCTGCGTGCATTGACCAGGCCTTGTCGCGTGGTCCTCTATTCCGACGCTGACTATTTGATCAAGGGCGCTTCTCTGTGGGTACAGGGTTGGCAGGCGCGCGGATGGCAGACGAAGGACGGCAAACCGGTCGCCAACCGCACCGAGTGGCAGGCGCTCATCGAAGCCGCCCGCCCCCATCACGTCACCTGGCTGCCGGTCCAGGGCGATGCCACCCCTGACGACCTGAGTCGGGCCGGCGAGTTGGCAGGCGAAGCCGTTGAGCGGATTGGGAGAGAGGTACCATGAGCGAGTACCAGTACGATGAGTTTCAGGCCGGAATTGACATAAACCCCATTCGTGGTATAATCCCCATCGTTAAGTCAATCGGTTTGGCATCTCTCACCGCTCCGATTCACGTAATCGGAGCGGCTTTTTTGTGACGACCCAAACCAGCACAAACCCACAGGTCGAGCACCTGTGTGAGTCAGGTAAGTACAATAGAGGAGTTTCATGCATTTCACAGAGTTGGATCTAAGCAAACCTTTGCAACAGGCGATCAGCGCCCTGGGGTACGAGAAAACGACCCCCATCCAGACCCAGGCCATCCCGCCCGGCTTGCAGAGACGTGATATTGTCGGTTGCGCCCAGACGGGCACCGGTAAAACGTTGGCCTTTGTTCTGCCAGCGTTGGAACACTTGTTACGGAATCAAGCCCAGACCAGGAACCCCCGGGTCGCGGTCCTGGAGCCGACCCGCGAGTTGGTCATCCAGGTCGCCGGGGAAACCCAGAAACTGGCCGCCCGTACGTCGCTGCGCATCGCTTCCGTGTATGGCGGAGCCGGCATGGTCAGGCAGACCGACAAACTACTCCGGGGCGTTGACGTCGTCGTCGCCACCCCAGGGCGCCTGATGGACCACATGCGCCGCCACAACGTAGACTTGAGGGACGTGGAGATTCTCGTGTTAGACGAGGCCGACCGCATGCTGGATATGGGCTTTCTGCCTGACATCAGGCAGATCGTCAGCCGTATGCCCCGCCAGCGCCAGACCATGCTCTTTTCGGCCAACATACCTCCGGCGATTTCGGCTCTCGCCCGCCAGTTTCAGCACGACCCGCTGAGCATCGTGCTGGACCTGGCCCATCCGCCCGAGGCGATCCAGCAGGCCATCTACCCGGTACCCAAACACCTCAAGATGCCACTTCTCCTGGCTATACTTGAGCAGATGGACGTCAGCAGCATGCTGGTCTTTACCAGGACCCGCCAAGAAGCCGACGTCGTGACCCGGCAACTGCGCCAGGCCAGGATTGCCGTGGCCTGCATTCACGGAGATTTCAAGCAGCGGGAGCGCATATCTGCGCTGGAAGGGTTCCGCTCGGGCAAGCACCGCGTCCTGGTCGCCACCAACGTGGCCGCGCGGGGACTGGACGTGGAGGGCATCTCACACGTGATCAACTACGACGCGCCGGAACAACCCGAGGATTACGTGCATCGTATCGGGCGCACCGCCCGCGCTGAGGCCGCTGGCGACGCCATCACGCTCGTGGCCCCTGACGAAATGGCGCTGGTCTATCGGATCGAGTACCTGCTGGGCCGCAAGATCGAGCGCAAGACCCTGCCGGGGTTCAACTACGACGTGCCAGCCCCCTCGTGGGCCAGGCCCTCGGCCAAGACGCTGATGCGGCAGGCCACCCGATCGCAGGGGCTGGCCGACCGCTGGCGCTCCATGGTTTAGCGGCGCCGCGCGCTCCTTTGCGGCGGCGAAAGGCGCGAAAACAGCGGCCGACTTCGTGTTTTTCGCGAGTTTTCGTGCCTTTCGTGGTCCAAATGCTCTCCCCACGGCCAGGCAGGTGATCGTCAACCCTGGCCCAAAGCCATCCATGCAAAACTCTGATGCCTCCCCGTCGTTGTTTACAGGCGTGACAACGGATACCACACGGGGTATAGTCTGGACTATGCCAACACGATCATCGCCGGCGACGAAGGAGAACCATGAGAGCACATCTCTTCATCGGGTGCGCTTTTCTTGCCAGCCTGGCCCTGCTTCTGACGACCACCAGCGGCGTCACGACTGCTCAAAGAACAGGGGCGGCAAATCCAGGCCATCGGACGGGCGACGCGGCCGCGGCCGACTATGCGCTGCAATTCGACTTTGACGACGACCTGGTCAGTGTCAGGTCCCATCTGGGAGATCTCGAGTTCGACTACGCCTTTACCGTTGAGGCGTGGGTAAAGCCATCCTCGCTCGCAGGGATGGGGAGTTACAAGGGGATCGTCTGCGGGGGTTTCAACGACACCACCAGCCGCTGTGGCGACTGGAAGATGCACCTGAGTGATGGGGATTACTCGAAATGGGGGCTCGGTGTGTGCACCTGGACAAAGGGTTGCGAGGTTGCCTATTCCGGCACGCACAGTCTACTGCTCGACCAATGGCAGCATCTCGCCGGTACCTACGACGGCAGCAACATCTTAACCTATCGCAACGGCACGCCGGTCGCCAATTTCCCTCACTCGGGTCACGTAAATGTAGGAGGAGAATATATCCTCTTTGGGATTGTGGAGACGTCTTTCTGCGGCCTGATAGACGAGGTGCGGTTATGGGACGTGGCCCGCTCCCAGGCTCAGATTCAATCTGGCCTGGCCCGCGTGTTGCGGGGAGATGAGCCTGGCCTGGTGGGATACTGGCGTTTCAATGAAGGGAGCGGGCAGGAGGTCCACGATCTTGCAGGCTATGACAACTATGGGCGGTTAGGTGCATCGCCGGATAGCGATGCGCGAGATCCCCAGTGGGCTCTCTCTGACGTACCCATTCTCCGCCATCCGCTGTACCTGCCGCTGGTGGTGAAATAGGTGTGGGTGAGGTTGACAACTCTCGAATTATGCGTTATCCTTCCCCAGTCCACTCGCCGTGAGTGGATCATTTGTTGGTGGGAAGGATCATGCTCAAACAACTTAACCATAATGGTATCTTGGTGCCCCAGGTTCCGCTGCCCTCCCGTCTCGAACTTGTGATTCGGGGCGAACGCAGGGAGTTGTCTCTCGCCCAGATAGAGATGGCGCTGGCCTGGGCCAGGAAACAGGGCACACCTTACGTAAAAGTCCCGCTCTTCGTCCGCAACTTCCTGCAGGATTTCAGCGCCGCCCTGGGCGTCGAGCCGCCGCTGACCATTGACGAGGTGGATTTCGGCCCCGCCCTGGACATCGTCCAGGCCGAGCGCGCCGCCAGAGAACGGCTGACCCCCGAGGAGCGCAAGGCCCTGGCGGCTCAGCGCAAGGCGGAGCGCGAACGGCTCAAGGAGCGGTATGGTCACGCCATCGTGGACGGGCAGCGCGTCGAGATTGGCAGTTACATCGCCGAGCCCAGCGGCATCTTTATGGGGCGCGGCAAGCATCCCCTGCGCGGCCGGTGGAAAGAAGGCCCTCGGCAAAGCGACGTCACGCTGAACCTGAGCCCCGATGCGCCCGTTCCCCCCGGCGACTGGGCCGAGGTCGTGTGGGAGCCCGAGTCGCTGTGGGTGGCGCGCTGGAAGGACAAACTCTCCGGCCGCCTCAAGTACGTCTGGCTGAGCGACACCGCACCCGTCAAGCAGGAACGAGAGGCGGCCAAGTTCGACCGGGCGGTGGACCTGGGCGTTAACCTGGCCCAGGTTTGCGCGCACATCGAACAAGGCCTGACCAGCCCGCGCGCCAAGCGGCGCAAGGTGGCCACCGCCTGCTACCTGATTGACGCGCTCTGCCTGCGCGTGGGAGACGAAAAAGACCCCGACGAAGCCGATACCGTGGGCGCCACCACCCTCCGCCCTGAGCACGTCACCCTGCACCCCGACGGCACGGCCGAGTTCAAGTTCCTGGGCAAGGACTCGGTGCTGTGGCACAAAACGATACCCCTCCCCCCGCTGGTGATGCAGAACCTCGACGACCTCATCCGGGAGGCCAGGCCGCCCAACGTGGCCAACAACGGCAAGCGCCACCCGACCCGCGACAAGCCGCAGATCTTTCCAGAGGTGGACAGCAGCGACGTCAATGCCTACCTGTCCGAGGTCCTCCCCGGGCTGACGGCCAAGGTCTTTCGCACCTACCACGCCACCCAGGCCGTGCGCGATAGCCTGTCGGCGGCGGAGGTTGAGGCCGGCGACCCAGAGTACAAAAAGTGGGGTGCCGTCGCCCTGGCCAACCTCGAGGCCGCCGTGCTGTGCAACCACTACAAGGCGGCCCCGGCCAACTGGCGGGACCGCCGCCAGCGCGCCAGTGAGCGCCGCAAGAGGCTGGAAGAGCGAGTGGCCGCCTGCCGCACCCCGGTACGCCAGGCCAGCGAGGCGTTGAAGGCACTGCAGCAGGAGGCGCGGGAAAAGAAGAACAGTGCCAGGACCGGCGCCCAGCGCGGGCGATTGCAGGCCCGTTACGCCAAAAAGATCGAAAAGGCCGGAAAGAAGGTGGAGGCGGCCAGGGGCAAACTGGAGCGGGCCGAGGCGGCGCTGGGCAAGGTCAGGACGCAGGACACCATCGCCGCCCGCGGGCGCACCTGGAACCTGGGCACCAGCCTCAAATCCTACATTGACCCGCGCGTGCTCTACCAGTGGGGGCAGCAGGTCGAGTACGACGTCCTGGGGCTCTACTACCCCAAGGCCCTGCAACGCAAATTCGCCTGGGTCAGCGAGCAGGAGCAATCGGAACAGACCGAGCCGCAGCCTGGGGATTCCGGCTGATGGTGCCGCAGGCACCATCTCAAGGGCGTCCGTCAAGTTCCTTCGTGCTGAGGGGCCTGTCATTCCGAGCGAAGCGAGGAATCTCACCTAACCTCGTTTGCCGCGAGGGCTGTCATTCCGAGCGCAGCGAGGAATCTCAATTGCTCTCGTTGGCGCGAAGGCTGTCATTCCGAGCGCAGCGAGGAATCTCACCTGACCTCGTTGCCGAGGGGCCTGTCATTCCGAGCGCAGCGAGGAATCTCACCTGGCCTCGTTGCCGCGAGGGCTGTCATTCCGAGCGCAGCGAGGAATCTCACCTGACCTCGTTGGCGAGCGGGCTGTCATTCCGAGCGCAGCGAGGAATCTCAACCGACCTCATTGCCGCGAGGGCTGTCATTCCGAGCGCAGCGAGGAATCTCAACTGGCCTCGTTGCCGAGATGGCTGTCATTCCGAGCGAGGCGAGGAATCTCAACCGACCTCGTTGCCGCGAGGGCTGTCATTCCGAGCGCAGCGAGGAATCTCACCTGACCTCGTTGCTGAGAGGGCTGTCATTCCGAGCGAGGCGAGGAATCTCACCTGACCTCGTTGCCGCGAAGGCTGTCATTCCGAGCGAGGCGAGGAATCTCAACCGACCTCGTTGCCGAGATGGCTGTCATTCCGAGCGAGGCGAGGAATCTCACCTGACCTCGTTGCTGAGAGGGCTGTCATTCCGAGCGAGGCGAGGAATCTCACCTGACCTCGTTGCCGCGAAGGCTGTCATTCCGAGCGAAGCGAGGAATCTCACTCGCACGAAACGCGCGAAAACGACGGCCAGTTTCGTGTTTTTCGCGAGCTTTCGTGCCTCTCGTGATCCAAATGCTCCCCTCCATCTCGATTCTGCCTTGACGTATTCAAGTATTGGCGATATAATTGTTGCTGCATCCGGAATGCTGCAACCCTACGTCACCGGCCAGTTCCCTGATCATGTGGTCGGAACTACTGTACATAAGCTGACAAGCTGTACTTGTCTTCCGTCTGCTTACCTCTCGCTGATATGTCGCTTCTCCAAAGCTCTCGACTACACCAAGTTCAATGGAGTTTGCGCATCGCGCGTAAGTCATCAGCGTAAGTTTGCAGAGGCGCTGAGTCGCACAGAACACCGCTCCCCCTACAGACCAGCACCATCAACGTCATTCCGAGCGCAGCGAGGAATCTCATTCGCGCCTTAGGGCCTCAGCGCTCAAGTAGAATGGATTGCGGCAGCCCTGCATCCACTGGCCGGATCGTTTGCATTTTTGCTACCCAGATGGTAAACTACCCATACGGGTAGCAGAAACGAAAGAGCAACATGGCTGCAACCATCACCCTTTTTGAACACGAAACTGCGCCGTTCGCGTGGAGTGACCGCGACCTGGCGGCGATAGCGCGTTTGAACCGTGCTGTTGGCGCCGAGGTCCTGGGGTCGGCAGTCCAAGGGCGGCAACGTTTGCTTCAGGCGCACCAGATGGTCGGCGTGGTGCGCTTGGGCAGCCGGACGCTCCAGATACTGCCCAAAATCTATCGTGCCGGCGCCGAGGAGCAGCAACGGGCCAGGGAAGCAACGCGCAACCTGTTATACTTGCTGACCTGTACTGGAGAAGTGCCGGTACACGAGTACGAACTGGCCTCACTGCTGCAACGTGACCTGGATTGGTTTGAAATCCTCACCTACCTGTTTGCCTCCCATTTGCGAGGCGAATGGCGGTGCGGAGCCTATCGGGGTTACCAGGTGGTTGAGGCTGAACTACCGGTCCTCAAGGGGAAATGGCGGATCGCAGAGCAACTCCGCCGCCCGGATCACAGACAGCATTTTGTCGTTGCTTACGACGAGTTCAGCGCCGACAATCACCTCAATCGCGTCTTCCGCTTTGTGGTGGAGCGGCTGTGGTTCCTCTCACGGGATGCCCAAAACCGCCAACTGCTGGGCGAACTGCGAGAGTTGATGGATGAGGTAACGCTGCTACCCTGTGTTACAGTTGCCGAGGCTGCTCCTGCGCTACTGACGCGGCTCAACCGACGCTACGAGCCGCTGCTGAACCTGGCGCGCCTGTTTCTGGCCGGTGGGGCGCTGCAACTGACCGCCGGTGAGTTAAACACCTTTGCCTTCGTCTTCGACATGAACCAACTGTTTGAGGCGTTCTTGGTGGGTTTTATCCGCCGCCACCGCCAGGAGATCCTACCGGCCTCCTTACAGGATTGTGATTTGCTGCCGCAATCGCATGGGGCCGCGCTCTACCTGGCTCGGACCGGGACCCGACCCGTGTTTCACCTCAAACCGGACCTGGCTTTCTGCAAGGGCCATGACTTCCCCCTCCTGCTCGACGCAAAGTATAAGCGGCTACGCCCCACTGATATCAAACTGGGCATATCCCAGGACGATTTCTACCAGATGCACGCCTATGCCCGGCGTTACAACTGTCCGCGCGTGGCGTTGATCTATCCCCAGACGGTGGAACTAGGGGAATCGCTCTACCGTTGCTTTGCGTTAGAGGGGTGCAATCATCTGATTGCCGCGGCAACCGTGGATGTGCGCACGGATCTGTGGCGGAAACCCGAACAGGAGAGACTCGTCGAGGAGTTACGCCAAATCATAGGAGGTGAACATGGCCTTTGGCAATGAAGCGGCTCTTCAGGAATCGCTCCAGGTCTTCGTTCCGTTTGCCAGGAGTGACCAATATGGACTGCAGGAGCGTGACTATAAGGTGGCTGTTTTGGATGACGTGGGGCAAGCACTCACTGAGACTGCTCTGGCCTCGCCGGACTTTCTGCCCAATCTGCAGAAGGTCTTGCGCCGGAACGTCCAAGTCTTCAATAATCTTACCCACTTTACTGACACTGGCGATTTCAGGAATTATCTGGATCAGGTGGCTCGAAAGCGCATTGGCGCGCTCTTGCAGGCACTCCTCTATGGGCAGGAGGACCTTGCCAAACGGATTGACACCTTCAAGCGTGAAGTTGATGCCGACTATGCCAGGCATCTACCGTCCCGCAAGAAATCTATTCCCTTGGGGCTCATCTCACTATTACTGGCCGCTCGTTTCCCTGAGCGGTACATCATTTATCGTTCGAGCCCGATTCAAGAGGCCGCGCAGCGCTGGGGGATCAAACTACCGGAGGGTAGTGGAGGGAGGTGGTACGCGAGTTATCTGGATTGGATTAAGCCTGTCCAAGCGCGCCTCAGCAAGGCTCTGGGGCGTTCGGCAGACCTCATTGATGTACATTCGTTTCTGTGGGTAACCTATTCCCAGAGCGGATACGGTAAGACCTGGGGGATCATCAATATGAAACACGAACCACGTCCAAGGGAACTGGATAGACTGCTTGAAATCACAGCCGAACCGCGCACTCGGAATGTTGTCTTGTACGGGCCGCCGGGGACGGGGAAGACTTATGTCGCGCGACGGTTCGCCGGCGAGTTCTTGCAGGCCCAATTGGGACCGGCAGATGATGAAACCCACTTGGACCCGGATTGGGGGCTGACCTGGTATGAAGTGATCGCGCTGGCGATGTACCAACGGGATCCCGATGGCGTGTTTGCCCCCGGTGCTCTCAAAGATGACCTGTTGGTGCAAGAGTACTTCACGCGCCAAACGCAGGCGACGGATATTGTGAAAAGCATCTGTATCACGATCCCCATTTACAGCATTCCTGATGAGGCTGTAAGAACTGTGCGCCGTCCTCCATCCTTGTTTTGCCGGTCAGATCTTAGGAAGTGGGGGCTCTCCTCCGAGGGACGCGAGTATGTCGAAACTGCATTGGCTGAACCGTTAGCTGCGCTAAAGGAACCACAATCACGCGTGCACCAGTTGGCCGACTTTTGCGAGTTTGTGACCTTCCACCAGAATTTTGCCTACGAGGAATTTATCGAGGGACTCAAACCATTGACGGACGAAGAAGGCCAGGTACGGTATCAGGTGGTGGAGGGAATTTTCAAGGGCATCTGTCGGCGGGCAGAGTCCGACCCTGCAAACAGATACCTGCTGATCCTTGATGAAATCAACCGGGCCAACATTGCCAAGGTCTTTGGTGAGTTGATCACGTTGCTGGAAGACGATAAACGGCTGGGGCAACCCAATGAACTGCGTCTCAGGCTGCCATATTCGCAACGGACATTGGGTGTACCTCAGAATCTTTACATCGTCGGCACCATGAACACCGCTGACCGATCAATTGCCTTGTTGGATCTGGCATTGCGCCGACGTTTCACCTTCGTCGAACTGATGCCCGATCCTACACTGCTGGAGCCACTGGAGGGTCTCAACCTGGCAGCCTTGTTAACTCGATTGAACCAACGCATCACCGCACTCATTGACCGTGACCACCAGATTGGACACAGTTACTTCCTTAACTTGCGGAATGTTGATGATCTGCATTTTGTCTGGTATCGCCGCATTGTGCCTCTGCTTCAGGAATATTTCTATAATGATGGCGAGCGACTGCGGGCTGTGTTGGGAGCCGATTTTGTGCAGCTGGTGGCAGTGGATGCAGTTACCGAACAGGCCTTGGGAGAGTTGTATGAGGTTGAGAGCACCCGTTATGAGGTGTCCCGTTTAGAAGGGCAGGATTTCTTGAAGGCTTTGCAGGGACTTTCTGAGTGATCCTGTGAATCAGCCCGGGTTTTTCTTTGCTTTGTCTTGACATCTGCCCCCCTTCGCGGCATAATGATTCCGGGCATGGGTCATATGGCGCAGTTGCACGTACTTCAGGACGAGTCATGTCACAGTGCCATAATCAAGGGCAGAACTATGAAGAGTAGGAGGAACGCCCGATGGATGCATCTTACGAAAGACTGGGGACGCTGTTGGAGAAACTGACCCCTGAAGAAAACCGAACTGTCTTGCGATTCGCCGAGTTTTTGCTGGAGCAACGTCGTGTCTCAGTGGACGCACGGACCGCGCGGCGCAAAGTGAGCACGTGGCTGGTGCGAGATGTGGGCAACCTGCTGATGGGAGGGGAACCAGAGGTTATCCCAGGCGAACGTCCTGTGTGGCGGGTGCCCGTGGTCGTCACCCATGGTCGCCAGGGATGTGCGACGTTTGTGGATGTAGATGCCCAAACCGGCGACCTGTTGCTCGGCGAAGATGCGCCTCAGAAGGTGCTGGCCGGTGTCCAAGCCTTGGTTGAGGTGAGAGTATGAGCGCAAAGAGAGCATACACCATCGTCGGCACCCGCCCGCCCCGCTACGACGCCGCCGACAAGACCACCGGCCGCGCCATCTTCGGCCCCGACGTCACCATGCCCGACCTCCTGCACGGCCAGATCCTGCGCAGCCCCCACGCCCACGCCCGCATCCGCTCCATTGACGTCAGCCGCGCCGAGGCGCTCCCGGGCGTCTACGCGGTGGTGACCGCCAGGGACCTGCCGGGCTTCGAGGAGCGCGCGGCCGGATCGGGCGAAACCACTGTCGAGTCCAGGTCCCTGTACGACAACACCCTGGCCAGCGACAAGGTCCTCTACGAGGGCCACGCCGTCGCCGCCGTCGCCGCCCGTACGCTGCCCATCGCCGAACAGGCGCTCGGCCTCATTGACGTCCAATACGAGGTCCTCCCCCCCGTGCTGGACGTCCTGGAAGCGATGCAAGATTCCGCCCCCCTGCTCCACGAGACCCTGAGGACCCGCTCGTTGGCTGGCACAGGTCGCACCCCCACCAACGTGGCCCAGCACTTTCAGCACCTCAAGGGAGACCCCCAGGTGGGCTTCGCCGCGGCCGACGTCATCGTAGAGCGCGAGTTCCGCACTGCCACCGTCCACCAGTGCTACCTGGAGCCCCACGCGACCACCGCCGTGTGGAGCGCCGACGGCGCACTGACCGTGTACACGACCACCCAGGGGGCCTTTGCCATCCGCGACCAACTGGTCGAGTTGTTGCGCCTGCCTCCGTCCGCCATCCGCGTCGTGCCCACCGAGGTCGGCGGTGCCTTCGGCGGCAAGAACACCGGTTACTTTGACGCCGTGGCCGCCATGCTCTCCCGCCAGAGCGGCGGCCGCCCGGTCAAGATCGTCATGACGCGGCCCGAAGTGTTCCTGGCCAGCGGGCCCACGCCCGGCACCGTCATCCGGGTCAAGCTGGGGGCCACGCGTGACGGTAGGCTCACGGCCGCCCAGGCAGAGATGATCTACGAGGCCGGCGCTTACCCCGGCTCTCCTGTGGACATGGCCATGGGTGTGATCTTGGCCGCCTACGACGTTCCGCACGGGCAGATAGACGGCTACGACGTGGTCGTCAACAAACCCAAGACCACCACCTACCGCGCGCCTGGCGCGACCCCCGCCTGCTTTGCGGTCGAGCAGGTGGTGGACGAACTGGCCGAGCGGCTCGGCATGGACCCCCTCGAGTTTCGCCTGTTGAACTGCGCCAAAGAAGGCACCCGGCGCATCGAAGGTGCATTACATGCCCATATCGGCAGCACCCAGGTGCTCCAGGCCACGCAAGAACATCCTCACTACCGTGCGCCCCTGGCCGGCCCCCATCGCGGGCGCGGCGTCGCCTATGGCTATTGGGGCAACTGGGGCGCTCGCTCGAGCAGCCGGCTCACCGTGAACGCCGATGGCACCGTGGACCTGGTCACGGGCTCTGTAGACCTCACGGGCACGCGCACCAGCCTGGCCATGCAGGCCGCCGAAGTGCTCGGGCTGAGCCTGGAACGAATCCGGCCGAGCGTGGGGGACACCGAGGCCACCGGCTATTCGGACGTCAGCGCCGGTAGCCGCACCACGGTGGCGACGGGCATCGCCGTGGTCGAGGCGGCACAGGACGTGCTGGTCCAGATGCGTGCGCGAGCGGCGCTAGAATGGCAGGTGCCCGCGGACGCCGTTTCGTTTCACCAGGGCACCTTCACCACCAGCCTTGACCCTGGCAAGCGGTTGACCTTCGCTGAACTGGCCGCCCGGTTGCCCCGCACGGGAGGGCCCGTGACCGGCGTCAGCGACGTGGACGTGCAGGAGTGGGGCGGCGCCTTCGGTGCCCACGTCGTGGACGTCGAGGTGGACCCTGAGACCGGCCAGGTGACGCTCTTGCGCTACACCGCCGTGCAGGACGTGGGCAAAGCCATCCACCCGGGGCTGGTCGAAGGCCAGATGGAAGGGGGCACCGTGCAGGGCATCGGCTGGGCCCTGTACGAAGGCTACCAGTACGATGAACGAGGCCATCTGCTGAACCCGTCCTTCCTCGACTACCAGATCCCCACGGCGGCCGACGTGCCGTCTATCGAGACGGTCATCGTCGAGGTGCCGTACCCTCACCATCCTTACGGTGCGCGTGGCGTGGGCGAAGTGCCCATCATGCCGCCGCCGGCCGCCATCGCCAATGCCATCTATCGGGCCACCGGCCGGCGGGTCTGCCAACTGCCAATGACGCCGGCTCGCATCCTGGAGAGCATGGGGGCGCTCTAGTCTGTGGCGACGGTCTGGATCCCCTCGCTGATGCGCGACCTCACCGGCGGCCAGGAGAGCGTCGAGGCGCCGGGCCAGACGGTGGGACAGGTCATCGCCGCCCTGGAGCGCGCCTATCCGGGCCTCCAGGTCCGGCTCTGTGAGGGGGACCGGCTCAACCCCGTTATCGTCGCGCGCGTGGACGGCAAGGTCGCACGGCTCGGGCTGTCGGAGGCTGTCGAGGAGCACAGCGAGATCCATTTCCTTCCCGCCATAGCGGGTGGCTGAGCAGTGAAATCATTGGAGGCGTATGGCGCCGTTATGAATGTGGAGGTGCTGAGATGGCCGTAATCACACTAACAGCGGTTCTTCACCAGGAAGACGACTTGTACGTTGCAGAATGCCCTGAGGTCGGCACGGTAAGTCAAGGGCACACAATCGAAGAGGCACTTGCAAACCTCAGGGAAGCCACGGAGCTTTACCTGGAGGAATTCCCGGTGGTACTCAGAAAGCAGATGGCGGGGGGGACCGCCGGTTGCGTGGTGCCTCTACACCGCGAGTTGGCTATTGGTACACTGCGAGGTATCCTGAGACAGGCAGGCGTGACGCAGGAAGAGTTCATGGAGGAACTGTAGTGGCTTATGGGCGGCCAGGCTATTCCTATTCGCGCACCTGGCATCTGTGCCTGATCGTCACGGCGGTGATCGCCCTGGCCGCTGGTTGCGCGAGGGGCGAGCCTGTGGCTACCCCGGCCCCTCCGACCACCACAGCGGCGCTGCCGGCCGCCGCAGCGCTCCCGCCGGCGGCTACGTCGGTGCCACCGGCCGCCACGTCGGCCCCGCCCACCGCCACTGCGACGCCGATCCCGCCCACGCCTACCCCCACGCCGAGAGCCTACCCGCTCGTCTCGCCCCCCGCGTCGGCAGCGCTCGGCGATACCTGGACCCGCCCCACCGACGGCGCGGCCATGGTCTACGTGCCCGCTGGCGAATTCAAGATGGGCAGCGATGACCAAGAGTTCGCCTATGCCATCCAACTGTGTAAGCAGTACAGCACCGACCCCGCTACGGCGCGCGCTACCTGCTCCAGGAATGCCTTCAGCGACGAGCGGCTGGCCCATCACGTGGCGTTGAACGGCTTCTGGCTCGACCGCACCGAGGTGACCAACGGGCAGTATCGCCGATGCGTGGAGGCCGAGGCGTGCATCCCGCCGGTAGATTTCGGTTCGTACACGCGCGACTCGTACTATGGCGATGGCGCTTTCGACCTCTACCCGGTCGTCTGGGTGACGAGGGACCAGGCAGCAGGCTATTGCGCGTGGGCTGGGGCGCGCTTGCCTACCGAGGCCGAATGGGAATATGCCGCCCGCGGGCCAGAGGGCCGCGTGTTCCCCTGGGGCGATACCTTCGACGGGACACGCCTGAACTATTGCGACGTCAACTGCCTGGCCGGCCCCAACGACCCCACCGTGGACGATGGATACGCCGACACCGCCCCGGTGGCAAGTTTCCCGTCCGGCGCCAGTTGGTGCGGGGCGCTCGACCTGGCCGGCAACGTGCGGGAGTGGGTGGCCGACTGGTACGGGAACTATCCCGGCGGGCGGCAGGTGAACCCGACCGGCCCATCGTCGGGCGAATCCAGGATTCCGCGCGGCGGCTCGTGGTTGGACGTACCGGGCGACATCCGCAGCGCCAACCGCGGCGGGAACAGCACCGACTACACGCGCCACAAGGTGGGCTTCCGCTGCGCCGCGTCGCTGCCTGTCGGTCCGGCGGGGCCGTGATACCCCCAATTGCCAATTGGCTCAATGCGACTATAATATAAGCAGCTTATAATAACCTGCTTATATCTCTGGACGGCGCTCCTGAATCGGCGAGGGTGCGGATGGACAGGTTCTTCGGCCGGCAACGTGAGATTGGTGAACTGAACGCCCTGGCGGCGCAGCGCGGCGCCCAGTTCATCCTGGTTTACGGACGGCGGCGGGTAGGCAAGACCACGCTGCTCTTGCAGTGGGCAGTGCAAACAGGTCGCCCGCTCATCTACTGGGTGGCGGCCCGCGATACGCCCGCGCAGGTGCGCTACAGTTTCGCCCGCGCCTTGTGGGCCTGGGCCTACCCCGGCAGCCAGGCCGCCCCCCGCTTCGATTCCTGGGAAGCCATCTTTGAGGCCGCCGCCCACCTCATCGGCGACCAACCCGTGATCCTGCTGCTGGACGAGTTCTCCTATGCCGCCGAATCTGACCCGGCGTTGCCCTCTTACCTGCAAGCGGCCTGGGACCACCTCTTCAAATCGCGCGCCCTGACGCTGGTGCTGGCCGGCTCGCACATCGGTATGATGGTGGAACAGATGGGCTACAACGCCCCGCTCTACGGGCGCTTCACCGGCCAGTTGCCGGTCGGGCCGCTGGCCTTTGCCGCGCTGCGCGACTTTTTGCCCCGCTACACCGCCGCCGAGCGCGTGGCGGTCTATGCCGTCGCCGGCGGGATCCCGGCCTATCTGGAACGCTTCGACGACGGCCAGAGCGTCGGCGCGAACCTCAAGCGGCTCTTTATGCAGCGCACAGGGATGTTCCACAGCGAGCCGTTCCTGCTGATCGGCGACGTGATCCGCCGCGAGACGCAGACCTACGAGGCGATCCTGAAGGCGATTGCCGCCGGGAGCCGCACACCGCAGGAGATCGGCGCTGCCCTGGGGCTGACCTCCTCCTACCTCAGCCCGTACCTCAAACGGTTAGAGTCGCTGCGCCTGGTGGAACGCCGCCTCCCGGCCACCGTACCCCGCGAGCGGCGGGCGACCAGTCGCAACAGCCGCTATCACCTGGCCGACCCGTACCTGCGTTTCTACTTTCGCTTCATCGCGCCCAACCTGGACCTGGTAGAGCAGGAACTGACCAACCTGCTCTGGGAGCGCATCGGCGAAGAGTTCCGTGCCTTTGTCGGGATGACGGCGTTCGAAGAACTGTGCCGCCAGTGGGTGCTGGCACAGGCTCGCGCCGGCCGGCTGCCCTTTTTGCCTGAAATAGTGGGCAGTCATTGGGCCGCGGACGTTCAGGTGGACGTGGTCGCCCTCAACTGGCGGGAGCGGGCGGTGCTGCTGGGGGAGTGTAAATGGGGCACTCACCCGGTGGGGCGGGACGTCGTCCGCGAGTTGATCGAGGTCAAGACGCCCCAGGTGCTGGCGGAATTGCCTGAGGGGGGCGCAGGGTGGCGGGCATACCACGCCTTCTTCGCCCGCGCCGGCTTCACCGAGGCCGCCCGCGCCCAGGCCGCGGATGCACGATTAGTGGACCTGGCGACCTTGGATGCCGACCTGGCCAAGGAGGAGGCTTGAAAAGAGAGCCTTTACCCCTGGACCGCATTCGCGGAACAGCCGTCGGCGCGGCGGTGGGCGACGCCTTAGGCATGTCGCTCGAGTTCGGCCCACCCCGTCCTGCCGAGGCCCTGGAACGCACCATGCGCGCCGGGCGGCTGCCCGCCGGCACCTTTACCGACGATACCGAGATGGCGCTGGCGCTGGCCGAAAGCCTGCTGGCGGCTCGTCCGCTGGACCCCGCCGACCTGGCGAACCGCTTCGTCGCCTGGCTGCAGGTCGGCCCGGGCGACGTCGGCATCCAGACCCATAGCGTCCTTGCGCGCATCGCGGCGGGTGAGCCGTGGGCGCAGGCGGTGGCGACCGTGCAGCAAGCACGCCCCGACGCGGCGGGCAACGGCTCGCTGATGCGCTGCTGGCCGGTGGCGCTGGCCTATTGGGACGACCTGGCGGGGCTGGAGCGCGACAGCGCCCTGCAGAGCCGTGTCACCCACGCCCACCCGGACTGCGTGGCCGGCTGTGTGTTCGTCAACGTGGCCTTGTACCACCTGCTGCGCGGGACGCCCCCTGCCGAAGCCATCGCCATGGCGTTGGAAGGCGTGAACCTGTCCGCCGGCCTGCGGGCGCTGCTGGCCGCCGCAGCGGGCCGGGGGCGCGGAGAGTTGGCGAACAGCGGCTGGGTGCGCCACACCCTGGAGAGCGCCGTCTGGGGCCTGCTCACCACGTCTACGTTCGAGGAGGCGCTGGTGCAGGTAGTCAACCTTGGGCACGATGCGGACACCGCCGGGGCGGTGGTGGGGGCGCTGGCAGGCGCGGCGTATGGCCTGGAGGGGATCCCCATCCGCTGGCGGGCGGCGCTGCGCGGCCTGTGGCCGATCCGCCAGGGGCGCACCTGGCGAGAGGCGGACTTGATCGCCCTGGCGGAGCGCCTGGTGGGAGCGTAGGGCCGCTGCGCCAGGCAAAATCTGTTCAATCCGCTCCCCGAATCCGATCACAGGGAGCCTGATCAGAGTAGACCAGGAGGAAGCGTGCAATGAAGGAACAAGATCGTGCCAGCAATGCCGCGCGCGAGCGGCCGGCCGGCGATAGCCAGGAGACCATAGAGCAGGAACTCTTACAGAAAGCCCACGACAACGTCGCCAAGCACCGGCAGGGCCACGCCCAGATCTATCTCAGGACCCCAGCGGGCGAACCCCTCGCCGGTGTGGAAATCCAGGTCACGCAAAAGAGCCAGGATTTCCTGTTCGGGAACCTGATCTTCGACCTGCTCTATCCCGAATCCCCGTACAGGCCCGAGCTGTTCAAACAGCGCTTTCTCGAGCTCTTCAACCTGGCCATCTTCCCCTTCTACTGGACGACCTACGAGCGCACCCCCGGCATGCCAGGATGGCACAGCCTGATGCCTGTCCTGGAATGGTGCCGCCTGAACGGCGTCACCCCCAAGGGCCATCCCCTCGTCTGGCCCTACGTGGCGGGTGTTCCTGAATGGCTGTACGATATGCCGCAAGGGTCCGTCGAACCCCTCATCCAGGCGCGCGTGATGAGCATCGTCAAGGGTTTCGAGCCCTACATCCACGTGTGGGACGTGACCAACGAGGCGGTCAACCACGTCTCGTGGGCCGAGGCCACGCAGCCCGCGTTCAGGGCCAGGTATCACGACACGTCCCTCTGGCGAGGGATACCGGTGGCCGGCGCCTTCAAGCGCGAAATCCCCATCCCCGAAGCCGCCGACTGGGTCGAACAGAGTTTCCGCTGGGCCTACGCCGCCAATCCCCAGGCCACGTTGATCGTCAACGACTATAACCAGATCGTAGACAAAGGCGTCCGGCAGCGCTTCTACGACCTGGTCAAAGAACTTCATACCAGGGGTACCCCCGTCTCCGGCTTGGGATTGCAGGTCCACCCCCTGGATCACTGGCTGTGGCCGCAGGAGGTGTGGGACACCTTGGACCTGTACGCCGAGTTGGGCTGCCCGATTCACATCACCGAACTCCACCAGCCCGCCTGGGACCACGCGATCGAAGGGGGCTGGCGTGAGGGCATGTGGACCCAGGAGGCGCAGGCCGAGTACCTGGAGCAACTCTACCGGCAGTTCTACGGCCATCCTGCCGTCGCCTCGATCAACTACTGGGGCTTTTCGGACCGCCACATCTGGGTCAGCGGCGGCGGGCTGATTGACGAAGAATACCGCCCCAAGCCCGTGTTCGATGCCCTCAAGAAACTCATCAAGGGCGAATGGATGACCCCGCCGCTCACGGCCAGCACGGATGCGGAGGGCAAAGTGTCGTTCCGTGGCTTCTTTGGCCAGTACGAGGTCGTGATCAGGCAACCAGGCCAGCGTTACACCACCTGCCAGGTCCACCTCGCGGAAAACCAGGACAACGTGTGGCGGTTTACGATCCGAATGGGTTGAATCCAACACGTTTTCAACGTGTTTTGCGTATCAGGCCGCGAATTCATTCGCGGCCTATTCGCGGCCTGATGCGGCCTGGACCAACAAACCCGCGTCCAGTCGTTCGAGGGTTGGTATCAACGAGTACGACGGGCGGCACGACGCTGTTCTCTGGCTTCGGCAGAGGCCAACGTGATGTCAGCCTCGATCTCCTCGGACGAATAGGCAGCAGTCCTGGCCTGTACGCGGGCAAGCAGAGCCCTAAACTCAGCCTGCCAGCGGTCATCGGGCTCGTTCAGATACCGCTGCACCAGGTCGGCCACCACCTCTTCTGGCGTGCGCTCCGACCGCCGGCTTTTGCGTGCCAGCCGTTCGTACAATCGGCCCGGTAGAGTGATTGTGGAATTCGCCATCGTTCCTTGCCACCCTCTTACTTGAACATCCAGATGCCCGAACTCGCTCGGGGTGCTTCCTATTATACCCCTGCCCAATGTGCTGTCAAACTGGACCGACATTTCTCGTATCTTTCGCGCCCTTTCGCGCCTTTCGCGATCTACATGTTGCCCCCTCAGCCAATCCATGCTACACTACCCGAGCCGAGAAAGGAGCCTCCCATGCCCTTCGACCTCACTTGGCAGAATCGAACACCTGTGCTATCATGTCGCTGCAAGCAAGGCTGTCCCGATACCCATGAGGCAGGCTGGAAAGCCCGCCCATAACATCAAAAAAACAATTACCGGAACAAAACAATTAACGGAACCGGAACATTTCCCCAGGCCTCCTGACCCCGTGCCTCCTCCACTTTGTGTCCCTACATTCCTCCTTGCTGCGCCGCCGTAAACAGGCAGCGCTGGGTTGCACTACTTCCCCGGTCTTGCCCCCCAGCGCCGGCTCTTCCAGGCCGGCGCTTCCCCGGCCCTGCTGCCTAGCGCCGGCTCTTCCAGGCCGGCGCTTCCCCGGTCCTGCTGCCCCAGCGCCGGCTCTTCCAGGCCGGCGCGCCCCCAAGTTTGCATAGAACGGCGAGTCGAGTATACTAAAAACCAGTCCATTGTTGAGGAGGCTCCGTGATCCGTTCCCTATACCGCGCCCACGATGGGCGCATCCATACCGGCCTATCGCCAGACGGACTCACCACCGCGCTCCAGGACGCGGGCGGCCTGCTGTGGGTGGATTTCGTGGAAGAACCACCCCAGGTGTGCGAGCCGATCCTGCTCGAAACGTTCGGCTTCCATCACCTGGCCGTGGACGATGCGCTCGAAGAATCCCACGTCGCCAAGGTGGACGACTGGGGCCAGTACGTCTACCTGGTCCTGCACTCCGTCGCCTTCGACCCGCAGGCCGATGAACTGGTGACCACGCGGGAACTGGACGTCTTCCTGGGCCAGAACTACCTGGTCACGCACCAGATCCGCTCCATGCCGGCCGTGGACCGCGTGTGGGCCGCCTGTGGGCGGGACGAGCGCCACCTGCAGCGGGGGGCCGGGAACCTGTTGTACCAGTTGGCCGACGAGTTGGTCACCGACGCCATGCCGGTGGTCGAGCAGATTGACGACGCGATTGATCGGATCGAAGACGAGATTTTCGATACTCCTGGCCCATCTCTGGTGCAGCACATCTTCACCCTCAAGCGCGCGGTGCTTCATCTGCGCCGCATCCTGGCGCCGCAGCGGGAGGTGTTCAATAAACTGGCGCGTGGCGACTACGAGGTAGTGGACGCCGGGTGCCGCATGTTCTTCCGCGACGTGTATGACCACCTCGTCCGGCTGTTCGACATCACCGAAAGCCTGCGCGACCTGATCGGCGGCGCGCTCGATACCTACCTTTCGGTGGTGAACAACCGCATGAACGAGGTCATGAAGACCCTGACCGTCATCACCACGCTATTCATGCCCATCTCGTTCCTGGCCAGCTTCTTTGGCATGAACTTTTTCCAGCCCGCCATCCCGTTAACCGCCTGGACCGACCGCCCCGCCTTCATCGTGATGCTGGTGCTCACCGCCCTGGTGCCGTTCGGCATGCTCCTGTGGATGCGCCGGCGCGCCTGGATGTAATGGGTAAGATTGCGCCATGGGATTTCAGACGTTCATCGAGAACCTGACCAAAGAGCTGCTCAACTATCTGCCTCGCCTGGCATCCGCCGTACTAGTCCTGTTTCTCAGCTTTGCCCTTGCTGTCCTGGTCCGCAAGGTTGCGCGATGGCTCCTTCGCCGTGCCGATCCTGAGGTGCAGTCCTTCGCCAGCAAGGTGCCGTACATTGGCGTGCTGGTTGGGGGAGCGCTGTTGGCACTGAGTGTGTCGGGGCTACACGTCGCCGCTTTGGCAACCCTGATCGGGGCCATCGGGCTGGCTGTCAGCCTCTCGTTGCAGGACGTGGCCAGGAATTTCGTCGCCGGCCTGTACCTGCTCATGGAACGGCCTTTCAGGAGAGGTGACCGGATTGTCGTGCGGACGTTTATGGGTCGCGTTGAGGGGATTGATCTGCGCACGACAACTCTGCGCACCGACGACGGCCAGCAGGTGATCGTGCCGAACACAATCATCATGTCCGAGGTCGTCCTAAAACAGCTCGACGAGGAGCCGGGAACTTGACCTATTGGAGCCAACCCACAGATAGCCTGCTGGCATCTTTGCACAGCACACCTGGCGGCCTTGCTACAGACGAGGCCAGGCAGCGGCTGGAGCAGTTCGGACCCAACGCGCTGCGGGCCAGGGAGAAAGCGACCGCCCTGGGGCTCTTCCTCAACCAGTTCAAGAGCCCCATCATCCTCATCCTGCTCTTCGCCACCGGCGTGTCGGCGGTGGTCAAGGACTGGGTAGACGCGCTGATCATCCTCGCCATCGTCTTCGGCAGTGCCGCCTTGAGTTTCGTCCAGGAGTACAACGCCAACGCCGCCGCCGAAAAACTGCGCGCCCGCGTGACGCTCAAGGCTACTGCCCTACGCGATGGCCAGCCGCAGTCTGTCCTCGCTGAGGAGGTCGTGCCGGGCGACATCGTGCTCCTTTCTGCCGGCAGCCTGGTGCCGGCCGACGGCGTCGTGCTGGAGGCCCGGGATTTCTTCGTCAACCAGGCCGTGTTGACGGGCGAAACCTTCCCGGTGGAGAAGGTGCCAGGGACGCTCGCGGCGCAGGCCAGCCTGGCGGAACGCACCAACTCTGTCTTCATGGGCACCAACGTGCGCAGCGGCAGCGCCCGCGTGTTGATCGCACAGACCGGCGCCGCCACCGCCTTCGGCCAGATTGCCGAGCGCCTGACCCTGCGCCCGCCCGAGACCGAATTCGAGCGTGGCATCCGTCGCTTCGGCTACCTGCTCACCGAGGTGATGCTGCTCTTGGTGCTGATCGTCTTTGCCGTGAACGTCTTCTCGCGCCGGCCGGTCCTCGACTCGCTGCTCTTCTCCATCGCCCTGGCGGTGGGGCTGACGCCACAACTGTTGCCGGCCATCATCAGCATCAACCTGTCCAAAGGCTCCCAGGCCATGGCCGCCGGTGGGGTCATCGTGCGCCGCCTGGAATCTATCGAGAACTTTGGCAGCATGGACGTGCTATGTACCGACAAGACGGGTACGCTGACCGAGGGCATCGTGCAACTGGACGGCGCGCTCGACGTGGCAGGGCAGCCGTCCGAGCAGGTCTTCCGCTACGCCTACCTGAACGCCCACTTCCAGACCGGGTTGGTCAACCCGCTGGACGAGGCCATCCTCGCCTACGCCGGTCAGGGCGACTTTTCCCCGCCCGCTGTGGCTGCCGCTGGCACGGGCGGGTCTCAGGCCCGCCCCTACGTCAAGGTGGACGAGATCCCCTACGACTTCGTCCGCAAGCGGCTGACCGTCGTCGTGGGGCAAGATGGCATCTTGCCCTACATGATTACGAAGGGGGCGTTGGACCACGTGCTCGAGGTCTGCACGTTTGTCCAGGAGGATGGGGGCAGTGTGCCCTTGGACGATGGTCGCTTGGCCCACGTCCAGGAGCGCTACGCCGCATGGAGCGAGCAGGGGTTTCGGGTCTTGGGCCTGGCCATTCGTACGGTCGAGCCTCAGGCTCGCCCCTACACCCGTGCCGACGAACACGACTTGACCTTCGCCGGCTTCCTGCTCTTCTTCGATCCGCCCAAATCCGGCGTGCAGGAGACGATCGCCGACCTGGCCGAACTGGGCGTGCGGCTCAAAATCATCACCGGCGACAACCGGCTGGTGGCCCGGCACACCGCGCAAGCCGTCGGGCTGCCAGTCACCGGGGTATTGACCGGCCATGACCTGGATGACCTGAGCGACGAGGCGCTGTGGCAGGCCACCGAGCGGGCCAACCTGTTCGTCGAGGTGGACCCCAACCAGAAGGAGCGTCTCATCCTGGCCTCGCAGAAGATGGGCCACGTGGTCGGCTACATGGGCGATGGCATCAACGATGCGCCTGCCCTCCACGCGGCCGATGTGGGCATCTCGGTGGACAAGGCAGTGGACGTGGCCAAAGAGGCGGCCGACCTGGTGCTGCTGGAGCGGGACCTGGCGGTGCTGCATCAGGGCATCGTCCTGGGGCGCACCACCTTTGCCAACACCCTCAAGTACGTATTTATCACCACCAGTGCCAATTTCGGCAACATGTTCAGCATGGCCGGGGCCTCCCTGTTTCTGCCCTTCCTGCCCATGCTGCCCATGCAGATCCTGCTCACCAACTTCCTGACGGACTTTCCCGCCATGGCCATCGCCGGTGATCGGGTGGATCGCGAGTGGGTCGAGCGGCCCCGGCGTTGGGACGTCCGCTTCATCCGTAACTTTATGGTCACGTTCGGCCTGGTGAGTTCCGTCTTCGACTACCTCACGTTTGGCACGCTCCTGCTCGTCGTCCGCGCCACGACCGGCCAGTTCAGAACGGCCTGGTTTCTGGAGTCCGTGCTGACGGAATTGCTGATTCTGTTGGTGGTTCGCACCCAAAAGCCCTTCTTCAAGAGCAGACCTGGTAGATTGATGCTGATCGGCGTCTTGCTCGTGGCCGGGGTCACGCTCGTGCTTCCGTACTCTCCCTTGAGCGGAATCCTGGGGTTCACCCCGTTGCCCATCCCGCTGCTCTTGACCCTGGCATCCATTACGGTGCTGTACGTCGCCACGTCCGAGATAGCCAAGCGCATTTTCTACCGGCGGGTACGATTCTGATGTTGAGGATTCGGGAGGGAGTATGAAACGTATCGCGGTATTGACCAGTGGGGGGGACGCCCCCGGCATGAACGCGGCCATCCGGGCCGTCGTGCGCACCGGCATCGCCAAAGGCTGGGAGGTCTTTGGCGTCGAGCATGGCTACGTCGGCCTCATCAGCGGCCACATCGAGCCGCTGGGGGTGCGCGACGTGGGCGGCATCATCCAGCGCGGGGGTACGATCCTGGGCAGTGCGCGCTGCCCCGAGTTCAAGACCTCCGACGGGCGCTTGAAGGCGCTGCGCATGCTCAACCAGCATGATATCGAGGCCCTGGTCGTCATCGGCGGCAATGGCTCCCAGGCCGGGGCCTGCGAGTTGTCCAGGATGGGCTTCCCGGTGGTCGGCGTGGCCTCGACCATTGACAACGACCTGGTGGGGTCTGAGGTCACCATCGGCGTGGATACCGCGCTCAACATCGCATTGGAGGCCATAGACCGGCTCAAGGTCACCGCCTCGTCCCACCAGCGGGCCTTTCTCATCGAGGTCATGGGTCGCGAATGTGGCTACCTGGCCCTGGTCGCCGGCATCACCGGCGGCGCCGAGGCCGTCGTCATCCCCGAAGTGGAGACGGACCCCGAAGTGGTGGCCACCGAACTGCGTACTGCCTACGAGCGGGGCAAGCCCCACGCGCTGGTGGTGGTGGCCGAGGGTGCCCGCTACAATGCCGACGGGCTGCTCCGCTATTTCGAGGAACACCGCGAGCAGTTGGGCTTCGAGTTGCGCGCCACCATCCTGGGCCACGTCCAGCGGGGCGGTGCGCCGGGCGCTTTCGACCGGCTGCTGGCCACCCGCCTGGGCGCGGCCGCCGTCGAGAGCCTGGCCCGCGGCGAACGTGGCGTCCTGGCCGGCCTGGTCAAGGGGGACATCGTCGCCACCCCGTTCGACGAGATCGTCGGCAAGAAGAAGCAACTCGATCCCGAGTTGGTAGAGTTGGCCCGAGTACTGGCAAAATAGGCTGACTTGTGGGGTGAAATGATGAACCGTCGTTCGCGTCGCAGCCGTCCAACCCCGCCGTCTGACCTACGGCGCGGTGAGCGGTCTCAACGAATTCCCTCTTTCCGATGGATCGGTCCTGCTACTGGCCACCCAGGAATGGCTCACACCCAACGGGCGTGTCATCTGGCATCAGGGGCTTGCCCCCGACATAGAGGTGGCCTTGCCTCCCGACGTGGCCCCCTTGCTCCCGGCGACGGAACGGGACCTGACGCCCGCTCAACTGCAGAATAGTGGGGACGTGCAAGTGCTGCGGGCGCTGGAGCTGTTAACCGGGTCAACGGATGTCCAGACTCCGTGAACGAGGCAGGGACAGGCGAGGAGCGATGAAATACGGAACACGAACCACGGAATACGGGAGGCCTTTAAGGTAGGGGCATGGACACCGATAGCATCGTTCGTCCTTATGAGCCACGAGACCGGGCTGCCGTGCGGCAGATCGCGTACGAAACCGCAGACAGTGGCGAGCCAGCGGAGCGTTTGTTCAGCGACCGTGCGGTGATGGCGGACATCCTGACGCGCTACTATACCGACTTCGAGCCGCAATCGCTGTGGGTGGTGGACCACGCAGGGCAGGCGGTCGGCTATCTCTCGGGCTGCCTGGACGACCGCCGGTACCAGCGGGTGATGGCCTGGCGCATCGTCCCGGCTGCTCTAGTTCGGGCGATCGCCCGGGGGGCGCTTGCACGCCGGGAGACGTGGCGACTGCTGGGGGCGCTGGTGCGCACCTGGCGCAGCGGGGAATTTCACCAGCCCGCGGCCCTGGCGCAGTACCCCGCCCACCTGCACATTAACATCCAGCAAGGTTTTCGCGGCCAACAGATCGGGCCACGCCTGGTAGAGCGATTCGTCGAGCAGGCCAGGGTAGCAGGGCTGGGTGGCATCCATGCAGGAGTGCACGAAGAAAACCTGCCCGCGCGCCGTTTCTTCGAGCGCCTGGGTTTTGTACCTCTGGGGCACTATGCGGTGGTCCTCCCCGATGGCGAAACCTATCGCATTAGCGGCACGATCGTCTATGGAAAGCAGGTGAATGCCGATGGCTGAGGAATCCACCGTTGCTGCGAAACCACGCTTGAACCTACGGGTGGTGCGTTACCTGTTGCCGCTTATTCTGTTGGGGCTGGCGGTCCATCTGATCCTGCCTCAGATTGCCACGCTCGAGCATTCCCTGCAGGTCATCCGAGGGATGGCCCTGTGGGCGGTGGCATTGGCTGTCGGCATGCAGGCCCTGAGTTACCTGGGCAGTGGGTACCTTCTGAGAACCCTCGTCGCTATCGCCGGGCAACGGCTATCCGTCGCCAGAGCCACGCTGATCTTCACTGCTGCCGCCAGCGTGGGCCTGACTGGGGGCGGGCCGCTGGGCAATTTGACGGTGACCTACCGGTGGATACGCGGTTGTGGCGTCAGCGCGGAGGGAGCGCTATTGGCCGGGTGGTTGCCCACCTTGTTCTACGATGCCACGCTGGTGATCGTCGGCATCTTTGGCCTGCTCCACCTGTTGATCGTCCATGAACTTTCGGCCTTGCAGGCGATCGGCTTCGCCTTCACCCTGGTGGTGCTCGTTCTGATCGCTGGCGTGGTCGTGTGGGGTGTGCACCATCGTCCGCAACTCACCGCGCTGGCCGTGCGCCTGGCCCGCCGCTGGGCCGCGCTGCGCCGCCGCCCCTATGACCGCACCACGACCGAAGTGGCGGTCGGGCGTTTGTTCAGCGCCTGGGACGCCATGCGTGCCGGTGGCTGGCGAGGCCCGGCCCTTGGTGCAACTATCAACACCGCCTTCGACATGTTGACCCTGTATTTCCTTTTCGTCGCCGCTGGCCATGCGGTCAGCCCTGGCGTCCTGCTGGCAGGCTACGGATTGCCCATCTTGCTTGGCAAAGTATCCTTCCTGCCGGGTGGGGTGGGCATCGTGGAGGCCACGATGGCGGCCCTGTACGATGGCCTGGGCGTGCCCGACGGGGTGACCGTGGTGGTCATTCTCTCGTATCGTTTTCTCTCGTTCTGGCTGCCGCTGGTGGCAGGTTTCCCGATCATTCCATACTTGCAACGCGCCTGCGGGGGTGTGAACGATGGAACTGGATCAGAACAGAGTCTGTCTGTAGTGAGGAGGTGAACCATGATCCCACTGGGTGATGCTGACCGCCGTCCTTTGCGTTTTCCTGTGGTTACCATACTGATCATTGGGATGAATGCGCTGGTGTTTCTGCTCGAACTGGCCGGCGGAGACGCGTTTATCAACCGGTGGTCACTCGTGGCGGCCGACGTCGTCGCCGGGCGCAATTGGATTACCATCTTGACCTCTATGTTCATGCACGCGGGGTGGGTGCACATCCTGGGCAACATGTTGTTCTTCTGGGTGTTTGGGCCCGAGATCGAGGACGTGATGGGACCGCTACGCTACTTGATCTTCTATCTGCTGGGCGGGCTGGCCGCCACTTTTGCGCAGGTCGCCGTTGACCCAACTTCCACGATCCCCAACCTGGGGGCCAGCGGCGCGATCGCGGCGGTCATGGGTGGATTCATGATCACCTACCCACGGGATAGAATTCGCACGGTGTTACTGTTCGGCTGGTTTGCGCGGGTCACCGTCGTGCCAGCCATCGTATTGGTGGGTTTGTGGTTTCTCACGCAGGTGTTCAGCGAAGTCGGTGCGCTGGCGCAAACGCAGACCGGCGGGGTGGCCTACATGGCCCACGTCGGTGGGTTCGTGTTCGGCATGATCTTTGCCCGGTTTTTCGAGACCCGTGAGCGGCGCATCCAGGAAGGGTTGGAGCCCTAATCAGCGCCCGGTGCTGGGGGAGGAAAGGGACGGAACACGGAACACGGAACACGTCGCACATGGGCAAGCATATCCTGATTGTAGACGACGATGCGCTGTTGCGCCGCAGCCTGGCCTTCAACCTCGAAAAGGCCGGCTACCGTGTGAGCGCGGCGGCCACGGCGGAGGAAGCGCTCGCACAGGTTCGCCTCGACCCGCCGGACCTGGTCCTGCTGGACATTGGCCTGCCAGAGATGGATGGGCTGGATGCCCTCCGCCACCTGCGGCAGCGCATAGCCGTGCCGGTGATCTTTCTTACTGCGCGCCGCCGCGAGTTGGACCAGGTGCTCGGGTTGGAACTGGGCGCCGACGATTACGTCACCAAGCCCTTCGACATCGCCGTGTTGGTGGCGCGCATCAGGGCCGTGCTGCGGCGTGCCGCTCCGCTGCCGGCACCGGCGCAGGGACCTGCCCCGTTGGTCGTGGGGGACCTGGAGATAGACCCGGCCGCGCACACCGTGACCGTGGGCGGGCGGCCCGTGGAACTGGCCCCCCGCGAGTTCGACCTCCTGCACGCGCTGGCGCTGGAAGCCGGGCGCGTGATCTCGGCAGACGATCTGCTGGCCCGCGTCTGGGGCGCGGAATACGCCGGTGAGCCGCAGGCCGTCTACGTCCACATCCGCTGGTTGCGCGAGAAACTCGAGGACGACCCCGGTCATCCTCAGCGCATTGTCACGGTGCGCAGGGTAGGGTACAAACTGGTTAAGTAGTACGTAGTGCGTGTTTCGTGTTTCGTGTTTCGTAGCAACCGATGATGGAACACGTACCACGGAACACGCAACACGTTTCACGTTTCACGTTTCACGTTTCACGGAACACGCAACACGGCATATGCAATGCGCGAGAGGTTGAAAATGCGGTCGCTACGTGCGCGCTTAATTCTGAGCCACGTGCTGCCTTTGCTGGTCGTGATCCCGCTGGTGGGCGTCGCCCTGACGTACCTGGTCGAGACGCAGGTGCTGCTGGCGGGGCTTTCCAACGAACTGGCACGGCAGGCCACGCTGGTGGCGGGCGTCGCCGCCGATTATGCCCAGGTTTGGTCCGACCCACGCCAGGCCCAGGCTTTCGCCGCCTGGGTCGGGGCACGGATCACGGCGCGCGTGTGGCTGCTCGATCCGCGTGGCGTGTTGCTGGCGTCCAGCGCTGCCGCTGACCAGACCCAGGTGGGCCAGCAGGTCGAAACCCCTGGCCTCCGCGAGGTGCTGCTCAGTGGGGCCATCGTACGGGTGGATTATGGCCAGCAACCGGGAACGGGCGCGGCCGAGGTGCTGGTGCCGGTCTTTATCAATGGGCAGATCGCCGGGGTGGTCCGCGTGACCGACCCGTTGTCCAGCGTCTACGAGCGTTTCCCCCGCACGCGCACCTTCATTACCTGGGTGCTGTTGGGTGGGCTGGTCGTGGGCATCGGGGCGGGCTTACTTCTGGCCTTTGACCTGGAGCGCCCGCTGCGGCGGGCCACGCAGGCGATTTCTCGCATGGCCGGCGGCGAGGCACTGGCACCGCTCCCTGAGCAGGGACCGGCCGAGGTCCGGCTGCTGTTGCGGGCCTTCAACACGCTGGCCGAGCGCTTGCAGAGCCTGGAGAAGGCCCGCCAGCGGCTGTTGGCCAACCTGGTGCACGAACTGGGTCGGCCCCTGGGTGCACTCCTGTCGGCCATCCAGGCGCTGGCCGGCGGCGCGGAGGGGGACCCGGCAGTGCGGCAGGAACTGCTCGGTGGGATGGACGCAGAAGTACGGCGCATGCAGCACCTCCTGGACGACCTGATCCACCTGTACGACCAGACGCTGGGCCCCCTGGAACTGGATCGCCAGCCTACCCTGCTCTCCTCGTGGCTGGTACAGGTCCTGGGGCCCTGGCGCGAGGCGGCCCAGGACAAGGGCTTGCGTTGGCAGGTGGACCTCCCGGCTGACCTGCCAGTGCTGGAGATAGACCCCGACCGGCTGGCGCAAGCGCTGGGGAACGTGGTGAGCAACGCGATCAAGTATACGCCGGCCGGCGGTCAAGTCAGCGTGAGCGCAGGTACAGAAGCGGAACAGGCCTGCATCCGCGTGGACGATTCCGGCCCAGGCATCGCACCGGAGGAGATGGAGCGCATTTTCACCCCCCTGTACCGCGGTGCGGCGGGTCGCCGTTTCCCGTCTGGGATGGGGCTGGGCCTGAGCATCGCCCGCGACCTCGTCGCCGCCCACGGCGGCCGCATCGAGGTCCACAGCACCCCCGGCGCAGGCAGCACCTTCACCCTCTGGCTCCCCCGCTGACCCCGCATCTGATTCCCCAACCTCCTTTCCATCTTTCCCTCCCCCTCTCCCCCTCTCCCCTTCTCCCCCTCCCCTCCCTTCCTTAATCTTCCCTTAATCTCGCCCCTATCCTCCCTTAAGGACAAACCACCCCTGTCTGTGGTATGCTACTCTGTGCGCGTAGAGGAGTGGAAACTTGCTCTGCGCGTAATGGTTGCAACAGATAGAAACGAGGAGGTTAGAGATGAACGTAAGAAAGTCAATAGGTTGGCTGGCGCTGATCGTGGCGCTTTCGCTGGTGGCCTTGCCGGCCTGCGGCGTGATGAACGCGCTCTCGGTGCCGGGCGCGCGTGCGCTCGCTCCGGCGGCGGCCCCTGCTACGCCCACGCCCCAGCCGACGGCAGTCGCGCCATCGGTGACGGGAGGAGCACTGGCGGCGTTGGAGGGCGCGCTCGAGCGCGTCTACCAGGACGTCAGCCCATCGGTAGTGTACATCGAGGTATTGCAGACGCAGCAAGTTGGGTCCGGGCTGCCCTTCTTCAGGCAGCCTCTGCCCCAGCAGCAGCCGGAGGAGCAGTATCAGCATGGTTCGGGGTCGGGCTTTGTGTGGGATCAAGAGGGCCACGTCGTGACCAATAACCACGTGGTGAATGGGGCCGACAAGATCGAGATCACGTTCTCCGACGGGACGACGGTGCCGGGAACAGTCGTGGGCACCGACCCGGCCAGCGACTTGGCGGTGCTGAAGGTAGAAGTGCCGGCCGGGCAACTGTACCCCGTGCGGATGGCCGATTCTACGCTTGTCATGGTCGGCCAACTGGCTGTGGCGATCGGCAACCCCTTTGGCCTGGAGAATACCATGACCGTGGGCATCGTCAGCGCGTTGGAGCGCTCGCTGCCGGCGGAGTCCAATAGCGGCGATGGGTCTTCCTACACCATCCCTGACGTCATCCAGACGGACGCCCCCATCAATCCAGGGAACTCGGGCGGCGTGCTGGTGAATGGCCAGGGAGAAGTGATCGGTGTGACGTCGGCGATTGTCTCGCCGGTGCGCGCCTCGGCGGGCATCGGGTTTGCCGTGCCTGCGGCCATCGTCCAGAAGGTCGTGCCGGTGCTGATCGCCAAAGGGAGTTACGAGCATCCCTGGCTGGGTATCAGCGGGACTACGCTGGACCCCAATCTGGCCCAGGCCATGGGGCTGGACGCCAATCAGCGCGGCGCGCTGGTGATTGAGGTGGTGCCCGGTAGCCCGGCAGAGCAGGCCGGCCTGCAGAGTAGCGACCGCCAGGTCACCATAGACGGGCAGGAGCGCCAGGTGGGGGGCGACGTCATCGTAGCGCTGGATGGGCAGCCCGTCAAGACCTTCGACGACCTGGTCGCCTACCTGTTCCGCTCCACAGACCTTGGGCAGAAAGCCACCTTGACGGTACTGCGTGACGGGCGCGAACGGCAGGTGGAAGTGACCGTCGCAGCACGCCCTGCTACACAGGAGCAGGCCAGTTCCGCGGCGGGCCGCCAGGCGGTACCCGCCGGGAGCGCCTGGCTGGGCATCGCCGGCCTGACCGTCTCGCCGGAGGTGGCAAAAGCCGCCGGCCTGGCTGAGGATCAGCAGGGCGTCCTGATCGAGGAAGTCACCAGCGGTAGCCCGGCAGACAAGGCGGGGCTTCACGGGAGTACCAAGCCAGTGACGGTCCAGGGCCAGCGATTGATGGTGGGCGGCGACGTGATCACGGCCTGGGATGGCCGGCCGGTGACCCAGATGGAGGAACTGAGAATGCGGGTCGGCGAGGCCCAGGTGGGTCAGGAGGTCACCCTCACCGTCCTGCGCGACGGCGAGCAGGTCCAGGTCCAGGTCACCCTGGCGGCCCGCCCGGCCGAGTAAAGTGATGAGTGTCTGACAATACGTGCGACAAACGCCCCGGTATCCCCGGGGCGTTTGTGTTCCAGCCTGCCGTCGCCGGGCCCCTCTGGCCTAGCCGGGTGCCGCCGCTGGTGCGGTCGCGTGGTTCCTTCTACTACGTCGCTGGCCTTTGCCTCACTGTACCAATCAGGTTATAATCGAAGTGTGAAGCCCATCAGCATCCTGAACGACGTTCTCGGCCCTTGTATGCACGGGCCATCTAGTTCTCATACCGCCGGCCCCTTCTTCATCGGTGCACTGGCCCGCGCCCTGTTGGGCGACGAACCCGCCCAGGCCACGTTTACCTTCGACCCGGGTGGCTCCTTTGCCGAGGTCTATCGCCAGCAGGGGAGCGGCCTGGGCTTTGCCGCTGGCCTCATGGGTTGGCCCATCACCGATGAGCGCTTCCCCAGGGCGCTCGACCTGGCGGCCGCACAGGGCCTCCAGATTGCCTTCGCCGTCGAGCGGCTGCCCGACTCCGACCACCCCAACGCGGTCGAGATGCGGCTGGCCTCGCGCGGCGGGCGGCAGTTGCACGCCGTGGCGCAGTCCATCGGCGGCGGGGCGGTGGTCTTTACGCAGGTCGCGGGCTGGCCCGTGCACCTGACCGGCGACGCCCACGAAGTGTTGGTGGTACTGGCAGAGGAGGCTGAGCCGGCCGTGCGAGGGCTGCTAGCGCGGGATGCCCGGACGATGGGGGAGCCGGCGCGCCAGGCCCGCGACGGCCAGGTCTTCCTGCACGCCCGGCGCCGCTCGCCGCTGGAGACAGGCCTGCGGGCCGAGTTGGAGGCGCTGCCGGGCGTGGACCACGTGTGGGCGGCACCGCCGGTGTTCTTCGTGCTGGGTGGGGACCCCCTGTTCGCCAGCGCCGCCGAAATGGTCGCCCTGGCTCAGGAGCGCGGCTGTTCCCTGGGTCGGATGGCGCTGGCCTACGAGGCAACGCTGCTGGGGTTGGAACAAGGCGAGGTGCTGGACGAGATCATCCGGCGCTTCGAGGTCATGCGGGCGGCCGTGTACCGGGGACTGGAGGAAGACCTGCCGCCGATGCAACTTCTCCAACCGAGCGCCGGGCGGGTCTACCGGGCGGAGGCGCAGGGGCGGGTGGCGATCGGGGGCCTCCACACCCGTGCCGCGGCCCGCGCGATGGCGGTGATGCACGTCAACGGCGGCGGGGGCGTGGTCTGTGCAGCGCCGACGGCCGGCTCGGCCGGCGTCATCCCCGGCGTGCTCGTGACGCTGGCCGAGGAGAAAGGCCTGGGCCGTGAGCAGGTGGCGCTGGCCTTGCTGGCAGCCTCGGCGGTGGGGCTGATCGTGGCGGTGCGGGCCACCTTCGCGGCCGAGGTGGCGGGATGCCAGGTGGAGATCATGGCCGCGGGCGCCATGGCCGCGGCGGCCGTGGTGGAGGCGGCAGGCGGCAGCGCCCGCCAGGCGGCCGACGCAGCGGCGATTGCCTTCCAGAACACGATGGGCTCCATCTGTGACCCCGTCCAGGGCATCGTCGAGATCCCCTGCCACACGCGCAACGCGGTGGCGGCCTCGGCCGCCTTCGTCTGCGCGGACCTGATCCTGGGCGGGTATGCCAACCCGATCCCCCTGGACGAGACGATTGACGCCGTGTACGCCGTGGGCCGCATGCTGCCGCGCGAACTCAAGTGTACCGCGCTCGGCGGCCTCTCGCTGACCCCCTCGGCGCTGGCCATGCGCCGCTTGAGATGATGGACGGAGTGGGTAAGGAGGAGCACGTCGTGGCCAAGAGCCTTCAAGACATCCTCAAACGTCGCCAACGAGAAGAGTTCGTCGGGCGGGAGGAGCAACTCGCCTTCTTCCAGGCCAACCTTACCTATGCCCCTGAAGACCCCCGCCGTCGCTTCGTCGTCAACGTCTCCGGGCAGGGAGGTGTGGGCAAGACCTGGCTCCTGCGCCGCTTCTGTAAGGTCGCCGAGGAGGCCGCCGCCATCACCGCTTACGCCGGCGATGCGCAGGACGACGTGCCTGGAGTGATGGGAGCCATTGCGGAGCAATTCGAGGCCCGCGGCTATCTTCTCAAATCCTTTGCCGAGCGGTACCGGGTCTACCAACGGCGGCAGCGCGAGATCGAGGCCGACCCGCAAGCCCCCCAGGGCTTCCCCGGCGTCTCCGTGCGTTCCCTGGCCAAGGGTGGCCTGCGCCTGGTCCGCCTGGCCCCCGTCGGCGGCATGGTGGCCGACCTGGTGGACGAGGATACCGTCTCCTCCCTGGCCGAGGACCTCGCCGCCTACGTCACTCGCAAGATTCGCCGCAAAGATGAAATCCGCCTGGTGCTGGAGCCGGTCGAGGTCCTCACCCCCCTATTCCTGGCCGGCCTGCGGGAAGTGGCTGGCGGGCATTCCATCGCCCTGTTCTTCGACACCTACGAACGCACCGGCGACTTCCTGGACCCCTGGCTGCGCGATCTCCTGGAAGGCCGTTGCGGCGACGTGCCGGCCAACATCCTGATCGTGGCCGCCGGGCGGGACGAACTGAGCCACAACCTGTGGGCCCCCTACGAGGGGGCGCTGGCCCGCCTGCGCCTGGAACCCTTTACCCAGGAGGAAGCGCGCCAGTACCTGGCCCGCAGAGGGATCATGGACGAGCGTGTCATGGAGGTCATCCTCCGCCTCTCCGGGCGCTTGCCGCTGCTGGTGGCCACCCTGGCGGCCGAAAGCCCCGACGATCCGCACAAGGTGGGCGATCCCAGCGGCGAGGCGGTCGAACGTTTCCTCAAGTGGGTCGAGGATCCGCAGAAACGGCAGGTGGCACTGGATGGGGCGTTGCCCCACTCGCTGAACCGGGACGTACTGGCCGTGCTGGTCGGCGAGGAACAGGCCGGCCCTCTGTTTGAGTGGCTGCGCGGCATGCCCTTCGTCGAGAAACGCGGCGCGGCCTGGGGCTATCACGACGTCGTGCGGGCGCAGATGCTGCGCTGTAAACGGAGCGAATCCCCCAAGGGCTGGGCCGACCTGCATGGGCGGTTGGCCGGACACTATGAGGAGTTGCGCGACGGGCTGCGCCTGGGCGAGGCCGGGCGCAAAGACGAAACCTGGCAAGGCCATGCACTGGAGGCGCTCTACCACCGCCTGTGCCAGGCTCCCCAGGCCGCCTTACCCACCGCGCTCAGCGGCTTCCTGGTCGCCTTGGACGCCCACCTCTCGTTTGCGCTCCGCTGGGCCGAGACGGTCCAGGGGGCCGGGGAGGATGCCGGCAACGCACAAGTGCAGCAATGGGGCCGGCGGCTTGAGGAAGGGCTGGCGGCCTACGATCGGGATCGCTACCAGACCACCGCCGAGATGTTCACGGCGCTGTTGGACAAAGCCAACCTGGAGCAGCACTCGCGTTCGGTGGCATTGGACTGGCGTGGGTACTTGCGCTACCTGACCGGCCAATACCCGCCGGCACTGGCGGACCTGGCGGAGGCGCTCCGGCTGGCTCCGGACGAGGCGGAATACTGGACCGACCGCGGCTCGACCTACCTGCAGATGGAACGGTACGAGGAAGCCCTGGCCGACTTTAGCCGGGCCATCGAATTGGACCCTGCCGACGTCGAGGCGCTGGTCCGCCGGGGTGAGACCTATCGGGAGATGGGGCGCTACGCTCTTGCGCTAGCCGACTTTGACCGGGCGATTGAACTGGAGCCGGACGACGCCGAGGCCATCGCCGGCCGGGGCTGGACCTACTGGCCACTGGAGCGCTACACGGAATCGCTGGCCGACTTTGACCGCGTGATCGAACTATCTCCCGACGATGCCTGGGCCATGGCCAGCCGCGGCCTGACCTACCGGCTGATGGGGCAGTACGAGCAGGCGCTGGCCGACTTTGACCGGGCCATCGCCCTGGACCCCGGCGACGCCTGGGCGATTGCCCACCGCGGGGAGACCTACCGTCTGATGGGGCGCTACGCGGAAGCGCTGGCCGACTTTGATCGGGCCATCGCACTGGAGCCGGACCAGGATTGGTACCTCTACGACCGGGCGCTCACCCGGCGTGCCCTGGGCCAAGTGGACCTGGCGCAGGCAGACCTGGCCGCCGCCATCCGGGTGGCCCGCAGGACGTACGAAAAGGACCCTCAAGACCTGCCCAACACCTTCAACCTGGCTCTCTACCATCTGACCGTCGCAGAGGCGGAGGAGGCGGAGCGGCTGTACCGGGAGGCGCTCTCCGGGGGTGGCTCCCCCTATCACATCCGCGAGGCGATCCGCGAACTGGATGACTTTATGGCCCTCGTCTCCGACTATCCCCAGGCCCGCGCCATGCGGGAGTTGTTTCGGGAGTATCTTTGATACTTGACATCGGCCCCTATATCTTGTACAATGCGTACGTATTGTACAGGGAGGTGTGCGTATGGAGCGCGTGATCAGTGCCTCCGAGGCACGCGCCAATTTCTCGGAACTGGTGACCGAGGCCGGCTACGCCGGTCGCGAGGCCATCATCGAGCGCAATAACCGGCCCGTCGCCGTTATCATCGGCTACGAGCGCTACCTGGAACTGCGCCGGCAGTCGGGCGAGCGCGCGGCCCGCTTCGCGGTCTACGACGAGATCCGCGCCCGCAACCCCGAGGCCGAGCCGGAGCAAGTGGAGGTTGATGTGGCGGCCGCGGTGCGCGCTGTGCGAGGGCCGTGAGCGGTGCACGCGCCGGAGGAGGAAGTCTCACGTCTCTTGCGGGCCGTCTTGGATACCAACGTTTACGTCAGCGGCACCATCCTCCTGCGTGGGACACCGTTCGAGATCCTGGAGGCGTGGCGGCGGCAGGCGTACGTCCTGGTCACCTCCGAGGCGATCATCGCGGAGATCGAACGGGTGCTGTGCTACCCGCGCATCCGCGACCGCTACGCAGTGACCGAGCAGGATATTGAGCGCCTGGTGGGATCGCTGCGTGCAGACGCATTGGTGGTCTCTGGTCTGTATGAGGTCAGCGGCGTCTCCTCCGATCCAGACGACGACAAGTTCCTCGCCTGTGCGCTGGAAGCACAAGCCGATTGCATCGTCACCGGCGATCCGGATCTGCTGGCCCTGGGTCGTTATCAAGGCATTGATATCCTCAAGCCCCACGAATTCCTGGAGAGGGTGTGATCTTCAGGCATTATGAGCCTGTGGACCGCCTCAGGTGGCGGTTTGAGACGCTGGCGCAGCGGGCGGAGCGGCTCGTGGCAGAGATCGCGGTTGAAACAGAGGAGTACTATGCAACCCAAAGCAGGCGCACAGATCAGTAAAAAGACCTTCATCCAATCCATCCTCATCTTGTTCGCCCTGATGATGGCAGCCGGCATCCTGACGCGGGTCGTTCCCGCCGGCCGCTACGCCAGGACGGTCCAGGAGGGACGCGAACTCATCGTCCCCGAGTCTTTCCAGGTGACACAGCGACCGGACTATCCCATCTGGCGCTGGTTCACCGCTCCAGTGGAAGTGCTGTGGGGACCCGACGGGGTCACCATCATCACCATCATCCTCTTCATCCTGATGGTGGGCGGCTCCTTCGCCGTGCTCGACAAGAGCGGCATCCTCAACGCCGCCATCGCCCGCGTCGTGCGGGCCTTCGGAAAGCGCAAATACGTCCTCCTCGTCGTCTCCCTGTTCTTTATGTTGCTGGGAGCCTTTTTCGGTATCTTCGAGGAGGTCGTCCCGCTCGTCCCGCTGATGCTCGCCCTATCCTATCTCCTGGGCTGGGATGCGCTCGTCGGCTTAGGGATGAGCATCCTGGCCACCAACATGGGCTTCTCCGCCGCCATCACGAACCCCTTCACTATCGGCGTGGCGCAAAAGATCGCCGGCCTGCCCCTCTTCTCCGGCGCCTGGCTGCGCGTGCTGATCTTTATCGCCGTCTACGCCGTCTTCGCGGCCTTTCTCGTGCGCTACGCCCGCCGGGTGGAGCGAGACCCACAATCCTCCCCGGTGTTCGAGGAGGACCGCGCCGGGCGCGCCCGGTACAAACCGCTTGACGTGGACTCCCTCTCCGCCGAGAATCCCCGGCTGGGGAGAGCGCTGGGGTGGTTCCTCGCCTTCATCCTCCTCATCCTCTTCGTGCTGGTGGCTGGGCCGTTCACCCCGGCCATCTCCCAGTTCGCCCTCCCGCTCGTGGGCCTTCTGTTCCTGTTGGCGGGACTGGGAGCAGGGCTGATGGCCAGTGTGGGCGGGAAGACGGTGTTCAAGTCCCTGGGGGAAGGCGTGTCCGGCATCGCTCCCGGCATCCTGCTGATCCTCATGGCGGCCAGCGTCAAGCACATCGCCGCCCAGGGTGGCATCATGGACACCATCCTGCACAGCGCTTCCCTTCCTTTCTCCCAGGTGGGCCCCTTCCCGGCGGCGTTGATCGTGTATGGCCTGGCGTTGCTCATCGAGTTCTTCGTGGCCCTCCGGTTCTGCCAAGGCCTTTCTCCTGATGCCCATCCTGCTGCCCCTGGCCGACCTGGTCGGCGTGACCCGCCAGGTGGCGGTGACCGCCTACTGCTTCGGCGACGGCTTCTCCAACCTGGCCTATCCCACGAACCCGGTGCTCCTCATCTGCATGGGCCTCAGCGTGGTGAGTTATCCCAAGTGGCTCAAGTGGTCGCTCAAGTTGTGGTTCTGGGTGCTCCTGGTTACCATTGCCTTCCTGGGACTGGCGGTGGCGATCCGGTTTGGGCCGTTCTGAAGTTCTCACCCTCCCGCAGGTTCAGGCGAACGGCAGTTCGCACACCTGCAGGAGGGTAGGGATGATCTTGATGTCCACTCTGTTTCCGAGAGATTATGAGGAATCGCGGGCCACGTTCCGCCAGGACCTCGAGCGGATCCAGGCGCGTTGGCCCAACGCCCGCCTGGAGAGCCACTGCCTGGCAGGCGACGAGGCTGCCGCAGAAGACCTCACAATTGACTGGATCCACGCGGACGGCCTGCAACGTCACGACATGCTGTTGCTTTTCACCGCAGGGGTGCACGGCCTGGAGGCCTACGTGGGGGCCGGCATATTCCGGCTCTTCGTCCAGGAGTTCCTGCCCCGCCTGGACCCAAGCAGCACCGGCCTGCTCTTCGTCCACGCCATCAACCCCTGGGGCATGCAGCACCGGCGACGCACCAACCGGGCGAACGTGGACCTGAACCGCAACTTTGTGTGGGATACCCACCTGCTGGACCGCTCCTTCAACGCGGGCTATGGGAGGTTAACGTCCCTGCTGAACCCACGAGAGCCGGTCCGCGCCATGGCCTGGGAGAGCCTGTCCTTTCTTTTCAGATTGCTATGGAGCGTGGCCTCCCTGGGGCTGGCCAGGTTCCGCCACGACGCGCTCCTGGGCCAATATTGCTTCCCCCAGGGGCTTTATTACGGTGGTGCAGCGCTCCAGGAGGAAACGCAAGTACTGATGGGCCTGTACCGGAAACACATCCCCAAGTACAGTCAGGTGGTCCACCTGGACGTGCACAGCGGGTACGGCCCACGCTACCAGATGAGCATCGTCAACTCGGCGATGGAGCCACGGGACTCGGCAGAACTGGCGCGCCGGTTCTCCTATCCCCTGGTGGTAAAGGCCAACCCCGACGAGTTTTACAGCATGCGGGGCGACATGATTGACTACGTCTACACCTTGGTGTATAACCAATTCCCGAACGTGCGCCTTTACGCCACCAGTTTCGAATTCGGCACGCTGGGGGACTCCATCGCTAGAGTCTTCCGCAGCCTGCGTGCGCTGGTCTTCGAGAACCGCCTGTACTGGTCCGGCGCACGGAACCGCTCCGCTCGGGAGCGTGTCGAGCGCGAGTTCCAGGAGTTGTTCTACCCTCAGGACGAGCGCTGGCGCACAAGGGCCATATCCGATGCCCGCCAGGCCATCCAGGGCATTCTCGCTGCGGAGGGGTTTTTTCCCCGGACAAGCGAGTGAGTACCCGTATTCCGTGTTCCGTATTCCGTCTGCGCCACGCAACACGGAACACGCATCACGCATTACGAATTACGCATTACGAATTACGCATTACGAATTACGCATTACGAATTACGCATTACGAATTACGTTTCAGGAGGTGTACAATGGAACGGAATGAGCCGATCCCAGCGCCCTTCGTGGCGCCCAAGGTGCTTGTCCTCAACTTTGACCCAATCGTCGAGTCCAGGGGCAGCAAGCCGCTCCACCAGGTGTGTGGATGGAACGACCCGCATGCCCTGACGGACGCTTATGTCGCCGACCTGGCGGAATGTAGCGGCGGGTACGTGCGCTACCAGGTCGTCGAGTGGCGGGACGTGGACGCCTACCCGCTCAAGAAGGACGGATTCCGTTACACGGACCACTCGTACCTGGCCTGCCACGAGGGCAGGGCGACGTGGCACCAACCCGACGCCGTGGACTACCACCCGCTCCTGCAAGAGTTCGGCATTCCGGCGCGGGTCGAGGCGGGCGAGATTGATGGGGTGTGGCTGTGGGCCTTCCCGTACGCTGGGCTCTGGGAGTCTACCATGGTGGGGCGGGGGGCCTACTTTTGCAATTCGCAGCCGGTCGAGGGGGTCCATACCGCGCGCCTGTTTGTGGTCATGGGCTTCAACTACGAGCGCACCGTCGGCTACGCTCTGGAGAGTTTCGGCCATCGCGTCGAATCCATCGTGCGGCACGTCTACGGCTCGTGGGAGCACCAGCCGACGCATGCCTGGAACCGCTTCAGCCTGTACGACCAGGTCGCCCCGGGCCAGGCCGGCTGCGGTACCGTCCACTTTGCCCCGAACAGTGAGAGGGACTACGATTGGGGCAACCAGCGGGTCGTGTGGAGTACCTGCGATGACTGGCTGCATTACCCCAACCTGGAGGGGAGGCGACGCCAGGTAACCCGCGACGAGTGGGGTGGAGGGGACGTTCGAGCCCATCACCGCTGGTGGCTGGGCCATCTCCCGCGCGTGGACGGGCGC